>Ga0315286_10000354_pt1 | contig 38169 bp, 37 predicted proteins | sample YL17G10_0_MG_FD_205038 | JGI IMG/M metagenome (GOLD analysis project Ga0315286, IMG submission 205038) | Sediment microbial communities from Yellowstone Lake, YNP, Wyoming, USA - YL17G10_0 | ecosystem: Environmental > Aquatic > Freshwater > Lake > Sediment | place: USA: Wyoming | collected...
GTTGTTCCTCGCCTCGCTGTTTCTGCTCATCGCCAACCACGCCACGCGCAGCCGGCTGGCGCACGTGCAGAAAAAGCCGTATCATCCCGGGATGCAAGAGGATAGATAGAGCAGAGGGGAGGGGACAAAATGCCGTACAGCATGTCCAAAGCCAAGATCACGGTCCACAGAAGGACGATCCACCGCTAACCCACGATTACTCAACATCCTCCAGCCGCAACCAACTCGGCCAGGGCCGCCTGCGCCACGGCCACATCCTCGGCGTCTTCCACAGTAGCCACGATCTGCCGCCAGACGTCCAGGTCTACCTGGACCGCGGTCATATTCCCATCGGCCCCGACCAAGAAGCGAATCGCTTCCATAATCTCGCCGCGTGGCCTATCCGAGGGCGTGGGCCGGGTGGCCCTGCCCGTCCGGCTCACACAGCGATACGGTCAACCGCACGCTCAGGGCGTCCGCTACCCGTTGCAGCGTGTCCACTGAAGGGTTTAGTTGAGCGTTCTCCAGCCGCGAAATATTTGCCTGCCTCGTGCCTGCCCGCTGTGCCAGTTCCCTCTGCGTCCAGCCTCGTTGCAGACGAAGGCCCAGGATCTGCCGGCCCAGCTCGAGCTTGGGCTGCAGGCGCCGATGAGCTGCTGCCACCTCGGGGTCCTCCAGCAACTGCCGGCGATAGTCCTTCAGTTCCATACGTCACGCCTCCTCGTCGAAATAGGTCGATCGTTCCCAGGCCATCTTTTTCGTGCTTTCGTCGATGCGGGCCTTTCTCATGGCCACCACGATCAAGAACCGCCGTTCTGGGACGATCACATACAGAAACCGCCAGGTGCCCCGCGTGCTTTGGGGCCGCAGCTCCCATAGCTTGCCCTCGATCTGGCGCGTGTAGGGCCAGCCCAGGTCGGTGCCATACGTCTCCAACCGGTCAAAGAGATCCAGCACCCGCACTTTGTCTTCGGCAGACAAGTGCTTGTCGATGAACTTGATCACCTGCGGATGGATGCTGACCTTCCAACCCACGTTTCGCCTGCCCTGCGGTCTGATAGCAAATATACTATACCATTCCTTCTCTTTTGTCAAATGGCCATCACCGATTGTTGAGCGGCGGTTCCGAGCGAGGTCTGGACGGCCCGCTGCCGCCAGAAGAAATGATCCCCGCCCTCCCCTCACTGATCCTTGATTCTGTCCCCTCGCTTAGGAATGGGCCGGCCACGCCCGCCAGGTTCGCACTGTCGGTTCGGACGGGGTATGCAGTTGGTAAGGTCCGGTATTCGGTTGTTGGGCGGCCTGCTTTGGAAGATCGGCGTCCATCCGTTGCAGCCACTGGCTGCCATCATACCATCCTGGACGACCGTTGGGAACTCTGTAAGATTACAGGTCTTTTCAGTCACGGATGCCTTGTGCCTCGCTGGTGCAACCGTTGCCACCCATCATATCACCCCAGAAGCCGAAAGGGAAGGTCCTAAAAAGGTAGTATTTTTGGCCCTCGTCCCCTCCGCCGCAGCCTACGGCCATGCCGTCCCAGGTGTGCCCTGGGGCACATTCCCACGTTCCAGGAAAAGAACCTTGCACGTGACACAGCGCAAGCAACATGTACAGCTCCCTCTCGCCGATCACGGCCACCACGGCGGCCACTTGGTCGCGCGGTGGCGGCTCGGGCGCTCTCCCCTGCAGCTTGAGCCGCAGGAACGGGTAGGGACGGAAGCGGGGCACCAGCCGGCTCACCACCTGGTACTCTTCGCCGTCCAGGCCCTCCCCGCGCCGCCCTTTGCGCTCGACCGCCTCGAAGCGGCCAAAGCCGGCGATGGTCACCGCCTTCCCCTGTTCCAACTGCTCGGTGATCACCGCGACGAGCTCTTTGAGCACCAGGCGCACCAAGCGCCGAGTGAGACTATGCGGGTAGCGAGTGTGGCGGGCCACTGCGTGCACCGGCTCTCTGGAGTTCATCAAGGTCTTGTCGTCGCTCATGATTCCCTCCGTTGCGCGACGCCCGGCTGCTGCCCGTCCTGGCCGGCCACCTGGGCATGCGCCGCAGGTGCAGGCAGGACTGGGAGGCGAAGCCGCATAGCAGCCGGGCATAGAGTCTACATAGATGCCGAGAATTCAGTACTTTGAGGTCATCGGCATGTGCGCACGACGAAAGAGGTATACAAAGATGCCGAAAGTTCGGGGATTAGGGGTCGGGGCGCATGGCCCCCTTTTGCTTGCTACCCCGGCGCACTGCACCGCGCAGCAAGCACAGCCGGAGTGACTTTCCAGTCGACTGCGGAGAGGCGCGAGGATGTAGACAAAAGAAAGAGGGACCTGACGGTCCCCTTTCCTGGCCGGGTTTCCTGCTCAGCCAGCCCTGCCTGGCGGCAGCCAATTCTTGGTCGGTGGCTTTTCCTGTCGCCTTATGAGTGCCGGACTTGCTCTTTCGGAGTGATCACAATCTCCATGTCGCCGTCCAACGCCTCGACCACCCGTCGCAAGAACGAAAGCCGGGGCTCGGCGTTCCCACTTTCCAAACGAGCGATGCTCGGTTGCCGGGTGCCGACGAGATCGGCCAGTTGCTCCTGGGTCAGCCCGCGCAGGATCCGCAGCCGCGCCACCTGGTAGGCAGGCTCCAGTTCCTCCGCGGCTTCCCGGAACTGCGGGTCTTTCATCTGCTCGGCTTCCCAGTCCTCGAACCGGATGCTTGCTTTCGCTCTCATTCTTCCCTCCCTACGACCTCCGCCATCCGCCGCTCGGCCACTGCGATCTCATGCCTTGGCGCTCGGCTCGACTTCTTCCTGAAACCGTGCAGGATCACGAACCGGTGCCCCACCTGAGCAAAGTAGAAGAGCCGGACCGCCCCGGCTCGGAGCTCCCACAGCTTGGGGTGGCCGGTCATAGCTCGCGCATGCGGCATCTGCAAGAGAACCCCAAACTCATTCAACAGTCGGAGCGCATTGCGCACCTTGGCCCGCTCCTGGGCCGGCAGGGAGGCCAGCAATTCCACGACTGGGCTTCTGCCTTGTGCGTCGACGTAGAACTCGATTGCCCACTCCGGCCGCTGTTCGCTCATCGTCCTGCCTCCATTATAACACTAGCGGTATAAAAGTCAAGATCGCATACCCTCAGGTACAAGGTCAAGAAATCCCCGCCGGTGCCTCATTCTGCCTTGATTCTGCCCTCCCATCGGAGGGTGGGCTGGCCATGCCCGCCGGATTCGCGCCGTCGGCTGGCGGGGTTATGCAGTTGGTAAAGTTCTGTCACAGCCCGAGCCGCTGGCTGCCTCTGGGCGCGCCGACTCTCCTACGCTTGCTCCTCGAACTCCCACGTGCTCAGGAGATTGCCCATCGCTCCCCGCAGCTCGTCATCCTCTTGAGCATGCTCCGGCGCAGTCACACTTGTTGTGCTCATCCCGATCCGCCCCAGCTCCTCCCGCAGCACTTGGCGCAACGTGCTAGGACTCAGCCCACGGTCGCCAGGGTCGGCCCCATCGCCCAACCACGCCCGCAGCGCCTGGCGGATCGTCTCCGATCGATTAACCTGGCCATCCAACCAGATCAGCAGATCGGCGTCCCGTCCGTCGTCAAGGTAGAACCGTAATGCAACCTTGGCCATCGCTCTCTCCATACTGGGCACCTTGGAGGCCCCCGTCGGTCTCGGTGGGTGCCCCCAAGGGCCCCCTAGAACAGCCCCGGCCGCTGGGCGAGCCTGGCCAGGCCGCGGGCGTTGGCCGTCACCGGATCGTCGAGCAAGGTGGCATGCGGCATCTGCTGCTGCAAGCGGTCGCTCAGGGCCAGGCAGCCGCCTCCTGCCAGCAGCAGGTGCGAGAACTGCCGGCCGTTGCCCCAGGTCCGCTCGACGAATGCCGTCACCTCACCGGCCGTCGTGTGCAGTGCCGCCCGCACCGAGCCGCGCACATCCACCTGGCCTCCGGCGAGGGGGAAATCCACCGATCGGCGCCCCTGCACCCTCACGTAGCATCTCAGCAGTTCGTCGGCCTCGTGCAGACTGAGCGGCCGCTGGTACTGCCGACGCACCGACTCGACCAGCGACGTGGCGGCCCGGCGCATGCCCAGCGTGTCGCCCCCGGTGTAGCGCACGTTGATCCGCCCCGACTGCACGGTGAACAGGTCGAGCGTGTTGAACCCCAGGTCCAGGATGGCCACCGGCACCATAAAGTCGCCCTTGTCGCGGAGCCACTGGCCGTCGAGACCCAGGCCCCACTCGAAGAAGGCGCCCACCGGCTGCGCCATCGGGCGCAGTGCCCGGACGTTCAGCGCCGCTTCCTGCCCGTCGACGGAAAAGTGGTGCCGGCCCACCATCCATCCCTGGAGCTGCCGGACGATCTCTCTCGCATCTGGTCCCTGGAGCACCTCGACGGGCAGGCCCACCACCAGGTTGATCTCCTGCTTGCCGCCGTCCCCTGTGCCTGCGCCGCCGGTGCAGGCGACCATCTCGAACAGCGTCGCGTAGGTCAGGGCGCGCAGCTCCGCCCCGCCGCTGAGCCGCTGAAAGTCCAGCCGCTCCACCGGCCGGGTATAGTCCACCACACCCGGACCTACCAGGAACTCGACGCCTTCGAAGGCGAGGTGGTAGGGCTGGTCGGGCCTGCGCTGCCGGCCGGTCACTCCCGCCAGGTCGAGCAGCCCCAGTTCGGTAGATCCCGTACCCACCACTGAGGGCACGGTCACGACCCTGACCGCATTTCCTTGCACTTCAGCCGCCTTGAACCCGCCGAAACCGGGATCCAGGGCGATGTTTCGAACCGTCATGATCAGTCTCCTTTCGTGATTGAAGTGAATGAAAAAAAGCCCACCGCCTGGGGTGGCTGGTGGGCCGTCGTGTTGACCTCTCGGGAGGGCTCTGCTATACCTTCCCTCAGCTCGCCATGCCGTCTGGTTCGGCTTGGTGGGTCAGCCCTGATAGCCGGATGCTAGCCAACTGTCAGGGCGTTTCAATTGCTAAGTACGGCATTACCAATAATACCACATACGGCTTGCGTCGGCAAATTGCACAAGTCCGAGATTACGCAATTGCGGAATACGAAGAGGGGGGACCTGAGCTCAGACAGCGGCACTTGCGCTCTCAGAGGAATACTGGTACAATCCATATGCGTACTAAAGTGCGTGAGATGGAGGCAGAAGCATGATCATCCAGATTCAAGCTAGGAACTTCCGCAGCCTAGCCGAGGTCTCCGTCAGGCTGGGAGCTCTCACAGTCCTTGTAGGGCCAAACGGCAGCGGTAAGAGCAACCTGGTAGACGTCTTGCGCTTTCTCAGTGAGGCGCTCCAGCGGGGTCTGGATGCAGCTATCATCGAGCGACATGGTATGAGCGCGTTACGACGCTGGTCAGCCAAAGGACGCCCATACGACATAGAGATCCACCTGACATTGGAAGAGGATGGCAAGTGGGCTGAATACAGCTTCATCTTGGGTAGCGAGAGGCGTGGCGAATATCGCGTGAAACACGAGCTTTGTCGGGTTGGACGAAGCGCTGCGATGATTGAGCACGAGTTTGAAACACGAGAGGGGGAATGGATCAGGTCTCAGCCTGGCCTGAACGCCCCAATCTTGCCTACCGCACTGGCTCTTCCTCTGGCTGCTGGAGTTCCGGCATTCAAGTGGATTTATGACTTTATAGTAGGCATGGGGTTCTATGTTATCTTCCCGAATGTGTTGCGTGAGCCTCAGAAACCGGCGAACCCGTATCCACTGGATGAACATGGGCAGAATCTTGCCTCTGTCTTGCGCGAGATCAAGCGCGCACAAAACCCCTGGCTTCCGGACGTGCAGCGGGCCTTAAGCAAAGTCGTCGAGGATGTGACGGATTTCCAGGTCACGCAGGTGGGAGGCTATCTGGTTACTCGGTTGAGGCACAGTTCTCAGGAGGATCGTTCCCCTACCTTTGAGCTGTCTCAGGAGTCGGATGGCACACTGCGCATACTCGGGTTACTGGCGGCATTGTTTCAGGATCCTCCACGCACGCTCATCGCGATGGAGGAACCCGAACTCACGATGCATCCCGGTGCCATGGGGTTATTGTGTGACGTTCTAAGCGAATCCACCCGGCGAAGTCAGATTCTGATTACCACCCACAGCCCAGACCTGATTGCACGCTTTGGGGCGGACGAACTGCGCGTAGTAGAGAAAGTCGAGGGCAGCACTGTTATCGGTGAGGTGGACGAAGCTCAGCGAACTGCCATCAACGAGAAGCTTTTCTCTCCGGGCGATCTCTTGCGCCTGGATGGCAGCTTGCGCCGGGCCATGCCGGCAGCTCAAGAGAAGAGCCATGCCTAGCGTGGTGCCTATTGTCGAAGGCGACGGCGAAGTAGATGCTGTGCCCATCCTGCTGCGGAGGTTGCTCGAGGCTAGTCTTCGTTGGGACATCCGCGTAGCCCACCCCAAGAACGCCCACGGCAAGGGAAACCTCACAACGGAGAACGGGCTCGAACGATTCCTCCGCTACGCTGCGAAAGAAAGCGATTGTGGTGCCATCCTAGTGCTTCTGGATGCGGATGAGGAATGTGCCAAGGAACTGGCTGAGTCACTGGCCTCACGAGCGGCAGAAGTAGGACTGGCCTACCCTGTTGCCACTATCGCTGCTGTCCGACACTACGAAAACTGGTTCCTGGCCAGCCTCCAAACGGTTGTTCCCCTACTCGGACTGAGATCCTTAGGTCCGGATCCTGACCTGCACTTCGATGTAGACAACGTGGAAGATGAAAGTGCAAAAGGATGGCTGGATCGGCATATGGCTCCAGGCAGAGCCTACAAGGAAACCGTCGATCAAGCACGCCTGACTGCCTGCCTTGACCTATCCCAAGTGCAACAAAAGTCCCGATCCTTCCGGCGCCTCGTTCATGCATTCGACCAGTTGGTGGAGGCCATGGACAGTGGCACCGCCCTCATTTCTCCCGCTGCCTATCAATCTCGTCAGGCCCCCTAGAAAACGCCTCTGTCTCGGCAAGCTGTTTGGAGACTTCCCTATCGTCCGGTGGTCGGGACAGGAGCGGCGCGATGTCTCATGAGGCGGTGTCGATCAGTATGGCTTGCGTCGATGAGTGGCCGGGTGTGGAGGCTAGCGAAATCTCTCGTAGTGCTGTGCGGTTGCGGCATGTTGCCTATGCCAATGAGCCACTGCGATAGACCTTGACATGGAGAAGCCGCGATGAAGATGGCGACTCTGCCAAGCGAAGGACCAGAGCGCTATTCTTCCACTCCTACCCTGATCTTGTCATCCGGCTCCAAGTTGCCTCGTGGACCAGCCCGCCTATCATCGCGGGCTCTCATGGCCTCTAGGTAGCCGACGAACCGGTCTCGGTCCACCCACCAGGCGCGGGACTTCTTCTGAGCCCCGAGGTGGCCCTGGCGGGCAAGTCGCTGCACGTATTGCAGGCTGTACCCCGAAAGCTCTGCTGCTTCCTCAGTCGTGATCCACTCTGGCAAGTCTGCCCACTCCCCGTCCGGCTCTGGTCTCTGGGGCCGAAAAGACAAACGATCCCGTTGCCGGGATCGCTCAGCCCCAGGGAGGGCAGCCGACCGCCCGCCTGTAACAACATGCCCCCGAGAGGACTTGAACCTCCACGCCCTTGCGAGCACAGGCCCTCAACCTGCTGCGTATGCCAATTCCGCCACGGGGGCTCGTACGCCCCCATTATACCTGCCTTTGTTCACCTTGTCAACTCGGACTGTCTCATGGCATTCGGCGCACAGGGAGGGTGAATGACGGGTGCCAGGTCGCAGCGGGCAAGGCCGGTGTCGATGATTGAATCCAGGATTTCTGCCCCACAGGGATAGCACACCCAGGAGGGTGAGATAGTGAGATAGTTCCGAACCGCTCAAGGGACAGGTCAGGGGCGTCAGCGCTAGCGGTAGAACGCCGCCTCCCGCCCCGCATGCGCATCGAGGATGCGCATGCGGGGCGCCGGCAACAGCGCCTCGGGCAGGGCATCCGTGGCAAAGGCTGCCACCTCCAGCGACTCCTCGCCATCGGGGCGCAGCGCGCCACCCACGGCCCGGCACTCGAACGTGACGCTCACGAAATGGACCTCGTCGCCGTTGGGATAGGTGACGCGCGTCTGCGCCGGGTCGGAATAGACCCCCACCAACCGCACCGGCACTACCTCCAGCCCGGTTTCCTCTCTCACCTCGCGCACCACGCACTCTGCGATCCGCTCCCCCGGTTCCATCATGCCGCCGGGCAGGCACCATCTGCCGTTGTCGCCGCGGCGGATGAGGAGCACGCGCCCGGCCTCGTCGCGGACGATGGCCGCGGCGCCCGGCATCAGCAGCGTGGCGTGGCCAATGTGCTTTCGCAGGTGGGCAACGTAAGGCGGGATGGGCATGGTCAGGCCTTACATTTGCAGCCGATGCCCTGGCCCGGCCCGTCGGCCCAACACCGCCCGCCCGAAATGCACGCGGCCACGGTCGCCTGCCCGTTTTGCAGGCGGTTGGGCAGGTCCGGCTCGCGGATGAGGGGCCGGCACAGCGAGATCAGGTCGGCGTCGCCCGAGGCCAGCACGTCGTCCATCACCGCCCGGCTGCGCAGGCCGCCCACCAGGATCACCGGCAGGGTGGTGGCTGCTTTGGCCAGGCGGGCCAGGGGCCGGAAGTAGGCTTCGGGAACCTTTGTGCCGACGCCCAGGCGGCCGTTAAAGTCGCCCTGGCCCCCGCCCAAGCCGCCGCTGACCTCGATGGCGTCCAGTCCCAGGCCGGCCAACCGGCCGGCGATGCGCGCGCCGTCTTCGGGCGTCAGCCCGCCGGGCACCCGGTCCAGGTTGTCGGCCATGCCTAGCTTGATAAACACCGCATAGTCGCGACCCACCTGGCCGCGCACCGCCTCGCACACGGCCGCCAGGAAGCGCAGCCGGCGCTCGAAATCGCCGCCCCACCCGTCTGACCTGCGGTTGGTGTGGAGCGAGAGGAACTGGCCGATCAGATAGCCGTGCGCGCCGTGGAGTTGCACGGCGTCCATGCCGGCGAGCTGGGCCCGGCGGGCGGCCTGCCCAAAGGCATCGGCAGTGGCTACGATCTCGGCCGCCGTCATCTCGCGGGGCGCGTGGCCCGTCGGTTCGGGCATGGCAGACGGAGCCACCATCTGCGGCGCCGACTCGGCGGCGCACTGCCCGCCGCCGTGGTTGATCTGGAGGGCGATGCGCCCGCCCTCAGCGTGGACGGCCTCGGCCAGGGTCCGCAGGCCGGGGATCATCTCGTCGCTGTGGGCGCTGAGCATCTCCGGATGGGCCTTGCCCTCGGGGGCCACGTAGGCGTGGCCGGTGACGATCAGCCCCACGCCGCCCTGGGCCAGCGTGCGGTACAGGGCGGCCAGGGCGGGGGTGGCGCGGCCCACCGGCTCCTCCGCCAACCGCTCGGCCGTGGCCGAGCGCACCAGGCGGTTTTTCAGCTCGAGGTTTGCGATCGCGATGGGAGAAAAGAGATCGGTTCGTTTTGTCTTCATTCGCTCATGGCTTTCGGTACACGTCTTCGTGCGCCCCGATAACGCGGTGCACGCAAATCCGCTCACCGGTCTTTGCATCCTGTTCGAAGTGAAATGTCCAGCGGACCTTCTGACTGATCCGCCCCGACCAGACACCCGGATACCCTTCCACCCGCTCAATGGCCAGGCCTGGGTGAGACGAATTCTCAGAGAACAAACGAAATGCCTTGCGGGCCTGTTCTTTGACCTCGGGGGACAAATCCTCGAACGCCTTGACGAAGCGAGGGGTTCTGCGATGCTTCATGGCTCACTTCAGGTCCTTCAGGAAATCTTCCATTGTGTCAAAGGTTTCATGGCCTCCTGCGGCCAGATCCGCTTCTACCTCGCGCTCCGCTGCCTGCCAGGCTTCTGTCCAAAACCATTCCTGTCCCGGGCTGGGCTGCTGTTTCTCCCGCAGGTAAGCGTCCAGGGCGTCACGGATGAGCAGAGACATTGGCCTGCCCTCCACAAAGGACAGCCAGCGCAGCCGTTTGTACTGATCTAGTTTCAGGCGCAAAGAAATGGCCTTCATCATCTTGCGACTCCTCCTCACGGTCCGCATCCTGCGCATATGAGTATACCGCAATATAGCGATATGTGCAATACCGGAGTCATGGCCAAGCCGGCTGTTCTTGATGGATCGGTCCTGCCTTGCTCTATACCCAACTACCCATTTCGCCTAGAAGCTGCTATAATCGCCTGACTGCTGAACAGGCAGAGCATGGGTCAGGTTTTCAACTTACCCTACAGACGCAAAGAAGGCCCATCATGGAAGTCGTTAAGGCTGTTGCAGACAAGATCGTAGACAATGTGGAAAAGGTCATCGTGGGCAAGCACGAGTCGGTGCAGCTCACGGTCATCTCTCTCCTGTGCCAGGGCCACGTGCTCATCGAAGATGTGCCCGGCACCGGCAAGACGATGCTCGCCAAGTCGATCTCCAGGTCGCTGGGGTGTACGTTCCGCCGCCTCCAGTTCACGCCCGACATGCTGCCCAGCGATGTGACCGGGGTTTCGGTTTTCAACCAGAAAACGCGCGAGTTCGAGTTCCGCCCCGGCCCGGTAATGGCTCAGATCGTGCTGACCGATGAGATCAACCGCGCCACGCCCAAGACCCAATCGGCCCTGTTGGAGGCCATGGAGGAACGGCAGGTGACGGTCGACGGGGTGACCTATCCCATGCAGCCACCCTTCCTGGTGCTGGCTACGCAAAACCCCATCGAATATGAAGGGACGTTTCCCCTGCCCGAGGCGCAACTCGATCGCTTCATGATGCGCATCAGCCTCGGCTATCCCAGCACCGAGGGCGAGATCAAGATGCTGGACGACCAGCAGCACATCCACCCCATCTCCCGCGTCGAGCAGGTGGTCTCGGCCGCGGAGCTGCTCGATGCACAAGAAAAAGTGAAGGACGTGTACATTGACGATCTGGTCAAGGAGTACATCGTCCGCCTGGTCAAGACCACGCGCAAGCACCCCGATGTCTATCTGGGCGCGAGCCCCCGCGGGAGCTTGGCCCTGTACAAGACGGGACAGGCCCGCGCGGCCGTGCTGGGGCGCGATTACGTTCTGCCCGATGACGTCAAGGCCCTGGCCATGGTCACCCTCACCCACCGGCTGATCATCAGCCCGTCGGCCCGCATCAAGAACGTGGATCCTCGGTCCGTCATCCAGGAGATCCTGGATGGCACCCCAGTACCTGGCGCCCGCGTTCGCCCGAAATGACCGGCGACCCATTCCGAATGCCGAATACCCAAACCCTTGGGTTATTGGTATTGGGTTTTGGAGACGATTGATGCCACAAGCAGATCTGGTATTGTTGCACGCCCCGAGCGTGTACGACTTTCGGAAGGAATCGATCCTGTACGGGCCGGTGAGCGATCTGGTGCCAAGTACGCCGGTCTTTGAGATGTATCCCATCGGCCTGACCACGATTGCCGAATATCTGGAGCGCCATGGGCTGCGCGTGCGCATCGTCAACCTGGCAGTCCGCATGTTGGGCAGCGATCGGTTTGACCCGAAAAAGATGATCCAAAAGCTCAAGCCGGCTGCCTTTGGCATTGACCTGCACTGGATGCCCCACGCCCACGGCGCGATTGAGGTGGCCCGGCTGTGCAAGGTGCTCCACCCCGACGTTCCGGTGATGTTCGGTGGCTTCTCGTCTACCTATTTTCACCAGGAGCTGATCCGCCGGCCAGAGGTGGATTTTGTGCTGCGCGGCGATTCGACCGAAGAGCCGGTGCTGCAACTCATGCGGCACCTCACGACCAGGGGGAGTCCCGGAGTGCGAGCGGAGTGGGCCGGCGGCCCCGATGCACCCCCTTTGGCCGAGATCCCCAATCTGACTTGGCGCGAGCCCGATGGCACCGTGCACGTCAACGCGCTGACCTACAGCCCCGAAAACCTGGACCACGTACTGATTGACTATAGTTACGTGGTCAAGGCGGTGGCGCGCTACCGCGACCTGGCCAGCTTTGTGCCGTTCAAGGGGTGGCTGGGGTATCCCATCACCGCCGCCTTGAGCGTGCGGGGCTGCACCCACAACTGCAAGACCTGCGGCGGCTCCGCGACCTCATTTGCTGCGCTGCACAACCGCCGCCGTCCCGCCTACCGCGCCCCGGAGGTGTTGGCCCAGGACATTCGCAACATCGCCCGTTTTAGCCGGGGGCCGGCCTTTATCCTGGGTGATATCCGGCAGCCGGGCCAGGAGTACGCCGACCGGTTCCTGCGGGCCATCCAGGGCTACGAGGGCCCGGTCATCGTCGAGCTGTTCGACCCGGCCGGCCGCGAGTTCATCCAGCGCGTCGCCCGGGCCATGCCCAACTGGACGCTAGAGATATCGCTCGAAAGCCACAGTGAAGAGGTGCGCGCCGCCTTTGGCCGGCCCTACAAAAATGCGGACGTCGAAGATACGATGCGCTATGCCCTGGAAGCGGGGGTGAAGCGGCTGGACGTCTTTTTCATGATCGGCCTGCCCAAGCAGGATGTTCAGTCGGTGCTGGACACGGTGGACTATTGCGAGGTCCTGATGCGCGATCTGCCTGGGACCTCGAGGTCCAATAACGGGCCCGATCGCCGCCTGTTTCCCTTTATCTCGCCCCTCGCCCCATTTCTGGACCCCGGCAGCCCGGTCTTTGAGAATCCGGAGCGATACGGCTACCGCTTCTTTGCCCGCACGCTGGAAGAGCACCGCCAGGCTTTGGTTCAGCCCAGTTGGAAGTACGTGCTCAACTACGAAACCCAATGGATGAACCGCGACCAGATCGTGGACTCAACGTACGAGGCAGGCCTGCGGCTGAACCGACTAAAGGCCGCGCACGGGCTGGTGGATCCGGCACAGGCGCAGCGCACCGAGGCGCGCATCCTCAAAGCACGGCGTCTGATCGCCCAGGTCGATGACATCATGAGCATAGAAGACGCGGAGCTGCGCGCCAGGCTGCTGCGTGCCATCAAGCCCCAGGTGGATCAGGCCAACCTGTCCACCGTGTGCGACAAGGCCGAGCTGACCGTGCCGATGCGCGGGCTCAAGCTGAATGTGCCCCGGGCGGCCGGCATCCTTGTCGAGCAGATGGTGAAGCAGTTCCTACACCGGACGGAAACCCTGCCTTCCAAAAGTCCGGCCGAGCCGGCCGGCAGCGATGGGATGAGCCATTGATCCCTCCACCCACCCCTAATTTCGTGGTTGTTGGGCACGTCTGCCAGGATATCCTGCCCGGCGGCGGCTTGGGCATGGGCGGGTCTGTCTCCTACGCGGCGACGACCGCCTTGCGAATGAACTGTCGCGTCGGGGTGGTCACCAGCGCCGGCCCTGACCTGGACCTGGCTGGAGCTCTGCCGGGAGCCCAGATTTTGTGCCATCCCTCGGCAGCCACCACGGTATTCGAGAACATCTACCAGAATGGCAGGCGCAGGCAGATCCTCCACCGGCGGGCCGGCGTGATCACCTGCGCTCATGTTCCCCTGCCGTGGCGCCGGGCCCCCATGGTATACCTCGGCACGATTGACCAGGAGATCGATCCGAGCGTGTTCCACTGTTTCGACGACGAATCCCTGATCTGTGTCATGCCCCAGGGCTTTTTTCGCCGCTGGGACGAACAGGGCCAGGTGTCTTTTGCCGACTGGACTCCGTCGGTGGAAGTGTTGCGGCGCATCAATGTGCTGGTCATCAGCGAACTGGACGTGCCTGACCCTGAACAGTTGGTGCGCGATTGGGAAAGGCTGATCGACATCATCGTCGTTACTCGTGCCGAGCGGGGGGCCACCGTCTACCAGGGCGGCGAATCCTGCCACTACCCCGCCCGGCTTACGCAGCAGGTGGACCCAACGGGGGCGGGCGACGTGTTCGCCGCTGCTTTCCTGGTAGGCCTGTTCGAGACGCACGATCCGTGCCAGGCCGCGGCCTTTGCGAACGCAGCGGCGTCCTTTTCGGTTGAGAAACCTGGCATCACGGGCATCCCCGGACGGGATCAGGTAGAAGCCTATCTCCACCGAGAGTTTTTGTCTTTATGAAAAGCTGTGGTAGAATGACCGCTGTGACCTGCGGAGGTCGGCAATCCCCGCAGCGCAGCCAGTCGGTTCAGTGCCGAGTGCAGCGAGGCAGGAGAGGGACCGCTTCCGCGGTGTTGTGAATACGCAACGGGGAGGAGGCACGATGAGAGATCAGATTGAGCGATTTCTCAAGTACATCACGGTGGAAAGAAAGTACTCGGACAACACCCTCATTGCCTATGGAAACGACCTATCTCAGTTCCTGGCTTTCCTCCAAGGGCACGTCGCCGGGTGGGATGCGGTCGATCGCGACCTGATCCTCGGCTACATCATGTCCATGAAGTCGAAGCAGGAATATGCATCCGCCACGGTCGCTCGCAAGGTGGCCGCGATCAAGTCGTTTTTCCACTGGATGGTTGAGGGCAAGCAACTCGAGGACGATCCAACGGCCACTCTCGACTCGCCCAAGGTGCGCAAGCGGCCGCCCAAGGCCATCTCGCCGGAGGACATCGAGCAGCTCCTGAGCGAACCCGCTCGCGAAAAGTCGACCAAGGCCCTGCGCGATCGGGCCCTGCTGGAATTGCTGTATGCTACCGGCCTGCGAGCGACAGAGCTAGTTTCGCTCAACGTGGATGACATCAACCTGGCCTCGGCCACCGTGCGGGTGACGCGCCCCAGAGACCAGCGGCAGCGGATCATCCCTATTCACGAGAGGGCCCTCGAACCCGTACAAGAGTATCTGGAGCGAGGACGGATCGAATTGCTGCACGATGCGGGAGAACCCGCCCTCTTCCTGAATCACCGGGGAGAACGGCTCACCCGCCAGGGCTTGTGGTTGATCGTCAAGCATTATGTCCGGGAGGTCGGGATCCTCCCGAATGTGACCCCCCACACGCTGCGCCATACGTTCGCAGCGCATCTGCTCGACAACAAAGCAGGGCTGGAGTATGTCCAGCAAATTCTGGGACATACAAACATTTCGACCACCCAGGTCTATACCCAGGTATCCACCTCGGGAACGACCGACAAAGACATCTCGGCATAGGGAGTTATGGCATGGGCTACATCGAAAAAGTCATGGGCGACAACGAGCGAGTGTTGTACCGGACACACCGGCACTGGATCGTCCTGTTGCAGCAGATCGCCGGCTGGTTCCTTGCGTTTCTTGTTCTCCTTGGTTTGGGTCTGGCAGTGATCGCGCCGCGCCTCGATGAGGCGGGCAATCATGTGCGCCAGATCGTCGGCTTGATCGTCCTGTTTAGCCTCGTTCTGCCGTTGTTCTGGATCGTCCGTGCCAGGGTGCGCGGCGAGCGGGGCCGGCCATTGCTCAAGGCCATCTGGCGCCCAATATTGGCCGCCATCTTTATCCTGGCCGTGGCCTTGATCCTGATGTTGCACCCCGATCTGTGGAAAATGGGCTGGATCGGGGTGGTGTTGGCTGTGATTCCCTTGGTCGAGGTGATCCGCATCCTGCTTGACTGGCTGAACGAACGATTCATCATCACCAACCGGCGGGTCATGGAGGTCAGAGGCACCATCAACAAGCACGTGCGCGACTCGGCCTTGGAAAAAGTCAACGATGTGGAGCTTGACCAGTCCTTCGTCGGGCGGATCCTGAACTATGGCACCGTCGAGATCATCACCGGCTCGGACATCGGCGTCAATCAGTTCCACCGTATTTCCAACCCAACGCGCTTCAAGCGGGCGATGCTCAACGCAAAGGAAGAGATGCACACTGGAGCACCGGCCATCGAGGCCGAAACGTTCGCAGCTTCTGTCCCAGCGGCTCCTGCTGCGAGCCCGCTTGCCGCTGCGATCCTGGCACCTGCCACTACGGCCGCCACCCCGGCAACTGGGACGGCCGCGCCTGATTCCAGCCAGATCCCAGACCTGATCGCTGACCTGGATGCACTGCGCCAGAAGGGTATCATCTCCGAAGAAGAGTTCCAGGCCAAGAAAGCCGAGTTGCTGAAGCGGTTATGATGGCAGACTATTACACCCGTGCGCAATTCGAGGAAGCAGCCAGCTATATCAGCAGCCGTAGCCATCATCAACCCCAAGTGGCATTGATCTTGGGTTCCGGGTTGAATCCCCTGGCCAACGCAGTGGAAGCGGCGGACATCATCCCCTACGGGGATATCCCCCACTTCCCTAGGCCAACGGTGGAAGGGCACGTAGGGAATCTGCTGCTGGGACGGCTGGCAGGGGCGCGGGTCCTCGTCATGCAGGGGCGGGTCCATTTCTACGAAGGTTACACCATGCAGCAGGTCGTCTTCCCCATCCGTGTCCTACAGGTCATGAACGTGAGAACGCTGATCGTGACCAACGCCTCGGGGGGGATCAACCCGGCATTTCGCGCTGGCGAGCTGATGCTCATCGCCGATCACGTCAACCTGATCGGTATGACAGGCAACAATCCACTTCATGGGCCGAACGACCCCACCTTGGGGCCTCGCTTTCCCGATATGTCCCAGGCCTACGATCCCGAACTGCGGCGAATCGCTCGCGACGTGGCCCGGGAAGAGGGCATTCCCCTGCACGAGGGCGTCTACGCCGGCTTGAGTGGGCCTTCCTTCGAGACTCCGGCTGACATCCGCTTCCTGCGGCTGATCGGTGCCGACGCGGTAGGCATGTCCACCGTGCCGGAAGTGACGGTGGCCCGCCACGGGGGGATCCGCGTGCTGGGCATATCCGGCATCGCCAACGTGGCCCTGGCCGAGCCCGGTGCGGGGCAGGGAGCCAGCCACGAGGAAGTCCTGGCCTCCGGTCGACAGATCGTCCCGCGGCTGACGGCCCTGATCTGTGGCGTGCTGGCCAGGTTGGCAGCAGGGTGATTTTGCTGTCATCCTGAGTGATGCGAAGAGAACCTTCGCGTCGCTCAGATCGACGAGCGGAGTGCGTAATGGAACGGGTCTGGCAGTTTGTCGGCGACTATCAGTGGCCGTTGTACGTGTTCCTGGGCTTGATTCTGGCGTTCTATCTGCGGCGGGCCATCGTCGCTCGGCGCGAGGGGGCCAGGTCGATATTCAAATTGGAGCAGGAGCAGGCCCGTTCCCGCTATGGCCGAAGCGTGATGGTCATGGTCGTCATTTTGCTGATCATGGGCACTGTGTTTGGCCTGACCAATTATCTGCTGCCCACCCTGAACCGCCCGCCAGAACCGGCGCCCGCGGCCACCACCGGCCCGCTGGTCGCACCAACGCTCACGCCCACACCGGCACCGCCGACCATTACGCCAACGGCCACCGCCACTCAAGTGCGGCCGAAGCGCCCAATCCCGCCTACAGCCACGCCCGAGATGGTCGTTACACCAACGCCGGTAGTCCGCCCGCCGGCCTGCCCCAATCCCAATGCCCGCCTGACCTCGCTTGGCATGAACCAGGTAGTGCAGGGAAGCATCCCTGTTCGAGGCGTCGCCAACATCGCTGACTTTCAATACTACAAGATCGAAGTCGGACCTGGCCCAAATCCCAACGAGTGGGCTGTGGTTGGGCAGTTGCACTATAGCCCGGTAGACAGCGGCGTGCTAGAGACCTTCCACAGTGGTGCCTACCCTGCTGGCACCTACACCTTGCGTCTCGTAGTCGTAAACAACACAGGGAATTTTCCGGAGCCCTGCCGGGTAACGGTCAGCGTTCAACGCTAAGCAGGGGCCTCACCAGCGTGAGCCAATCCCCCTTTCCATCCCCACACAGACAGCGTGGCATCGCTCAATCGGCGACCATGATCGCCCTGGGCAACTTCACCAGCCGGCTACTGGGCCTGGTCCGCGAAACGGTGATCGCCGACCTGTTTGGGGCTGGCGGCCTGGTAAGCGTGTTCCGGGTGGCCTCGGCCGTGCCGACGATGATCTACGACCTGCTCATCGGCGGGATGCTCAGCGCCGCACTGGTTCCAGTGTTTAGCCAGGTGGCCGAGCAAGATGGGCGGCCGGTCCTGTGGGCGTTGTTCAGCCGCATAGCGAGCTTGATCGCGGTTGTGCTGGCCGGGCTGGTGCTGTTGCTGGAGATCCTCGCTCCCCAGGTGGCCTGGCTGCTGGGCGGTGGATTCACGCCGGAACTCCAGCGGGCGCTCGCGCAGATGATCCGCATCATCCTCCCAGCCGTGCTCCTGTTTGGCCTGTCGGGGGTGGTTACCGGACTCCTCTACTCCCTCAGGCAGTTCACCTACCCTGCCTTTGGCGCGGCCGCCTTTAACCTGGGCATCGTCATCGCCGCCCCGCTCTTGGCCGGCCGGCTGGACGCCTTCAGCCTGGCCGTGGGCGTGCTTCTGGGGGCGTCGCTGCAACTGCTGGTCCAGGTCCCTGGACTGCGCGGGGTACGCTTGCGCTTTCGCCTGGACCTGCGGGACCCTGCCGTGCGGCGCATCCTGACCCTGTACCTGCCCATCGCCCTGGGTGTGATAGTCAGCAATCTGCAGATTGGGATTGACCGCCGCCTGGCCTCTGCCACCGGCGCGAGCAGCGTTGCCTGGATGGCTACTGCCACGACGCTGATCCAATTGCCGCATGGACTGGTGGCTGTAGCCATCTCCCTGGCCGTGTTGCCCACGCTTTCGCGGCTTAGCGCTGCCGGCGACCAGGCTGGCTTTCGCCAAACCTTGGGCCAGGGGCTGCGCCTGGTTCTGGTGCTCATTGTGCCGGCCACCCTGGGCTTGCTTGTATTGGCCAAACCGGCCATCACCTTGCTGTTCGAGCACGGCAAGTTCACAGCTCACGACACCTTCTGGACAAGCTGGGCCCTGCGCTACTACCTGCTGGGTCTGATCTTTGCCGCGGTGGACTGGCCGCTGAATTATGCGTTCTACGCCCGGCAGGACACGCTCACCCCGGCGTTGGTCGGTGTGTTGAGCGTGGGGGTCTATCTCCTGGTCGCGCTCCTCCTGATCCACCCGCTGGGGATGCTGGGCCTGGTGCTGGCCGATTCGTCCAAACATGTCAGCCACGCGCTAACCATGTTGTACCTCACCCGCCGGAGGATCGGTGGGCTGGCCGATCTGGGGCTGGTCCGGGCGACGGGCAAGGCCCTGGTGGCCGCTGGGGGGATGGCCGGTCTGATGCTGTTGGCTTTGAAGGGTCTGTCCCCCCTCGTCACTGCTGGGCTGATGGGCAAGCTGATCTTGGTGGGGGGCGTGGCAGGAATTGGCCTGCTGGCCTACCTGGCCCTGGCCAGTGGGTTGAAGGTTGACGAAGTCAGGCTGCTCCGGGACCTGTTGCGCCAGCGCTGGCCCAGGCCCAGAATTGACTAGGCTGCGGATGTCGAGTATAATACCAGCAATCGGACTTTGGAAGTCCATCCTGAAGGAGTAGGAAGTGTAGCATGGCCAAGAAATCACGCCGGGCCCGTCAGGCACCCGTGGCAGGCCGGCCGGTCCGCAATATCCAGCCCACAACCGCTGCTCAGCCGGTGCGCATCGCCCGGCCCATTCGGCCACCGGTGATCGAAGCGGCAAAAGCAGTGGACTTTTCCACGGAGTATCATTACGTCCTCGAGGATCTGAAACGCATTGGCATCCTTGCCGCGGCGCTCTTGGTTCTGCTGATCGTGTTGGCCTTGATCATCGCCTAGGCCTTGAAAAACTCATCTGTTCTTAATGCCCTGGGGACTTGACAAACGTTTTGTCCCTTGGTATAATGGAGTGAGCATCAGGAACATTAAGCGGTACGTACAAATCGAGATCTCACCGGACTAGTGGCCAGCAGGTAGGCAGTCGATCTGCTGGTTGCTTTGTCGAGACGCCACAGGCGAGTTCGGATTTGACAAGGGTTTTCGAGTGTGCTAAAATGCTCCCTCGTTGTCGCCGGAAAAAGGGGCGAATGAACCTTGAGAAATCGGGACCGGTAAGGCACTGCGACAGGCAGTCCGGGATTTGACAAAGGGGTTCGCGCATGATACACTGCGCGTCCTTTGTGAGAAGGGACTTTAACAACTGAAGAGTGGTAGGAAAGTAAGCGGAACTTTTGGGCCCTAAACTTGAACGTAAATTTACGGAGAGTTTGATCCTGGCTCAGGATGAACGCTGGCGGCGTGCTTAACACATGCAAGTCGAACGATCATCTGGATTCGTCTAGTTGATAGTGGCGAACGGGTGAGTAACACGTAGGTGACCTGCCCCAAAGTGGGGAATAACTGCTGGAAACGGTGGCTAATACCCCATGTGCTCGGTGGTTCATTCCATCGAGTAAAGCTCCGGCGCTTTGGGAGGGGCCTGCGGCCCATCAGCTAGTTGGTAGGGTAATGGCCTACCAAGGCTATGACGGGTAGGGGGCGTGAGAGCGTGATCCCCCACACTGGCACTGAGACACGGGCCAGACTCCTACGGGAGGCAGCAGTGAGGAATATTGAGCAATGGGCGAAAGCCTGACTCAGCAACGCCGCGTGGGCGATGAAGGCCTTCGGGTCGTAAAGCCCTTTTCTGAGGGAAGAGGAAGGACGGTACCTCAGGAATAAGTCACGGCTAACTACGTGCCAGCAGCCGCGGTAATACGTAGGTGGCCAGCGTTATCCGGATTTACTGGGCGTAAAGCGCGTGTAGGTGGCTTCGTAAGTCGGACGTGAAAGCTCCCGGCTTAACCGGGAGAGGTCGTTCGATACTGCGGGGCTTGAGGTCGGGAGAGGGACGTGGAATTCCCGGTGTAGTGGTGGAATGCGTAGATATCGGGAGGAACACCAGTGGCGAAGGCGGCGTCCTGGCCCGCACCTGACACTGAGACGCGAAAGCGTGGGGAGCGAACGGGATTAGATACCCCGGTAGTCCACGCTGTAAACTGTGGATACTAGGTGTTGGTGGCTATCGTCATCAGTGCCGTAGCTAACGCGTTAAGTATCCCGCCTGGGGACTACGGCCGCAAGGCTAAAACTCAAAGGAATTGACGGGGGCCCGCACAAGCAGCGGAGCGTGTGGTTTAATTCGAGGCAACACGAAGAACCTTACCTAGGCTTGACATGCATGTAGTAGTGAAGCGAAAGTGGAACGATCCTTCGGGAAGCGTGCACAGGTGCTGCATGGCTGTCGTCAGCTCGTGCCGTGAGGTGTTGGGTTAAGTCCCGCAACGAGCGCAACCCTCGCTGTTAGTTATACGTGTCTAACGGGACTGCCGGTTTAATGCCGGAGGAAGGTGGGGATGACGTCAAGTCAGCATGGCCTCTATGTCTAGGGCTACACACACGCTACAATGGCCAGTACAGTGGGTTGCCAAGCCGCGAGGCGGAGCTAATCCTAAAAAGCTGGTCTCAGTTCGGATTGCAGGCTGCAACCCGCCTGCATGAAGTTGGAGTTGCTAGTAACCGCGCGTCAGCCATAGCGCGGTGAATACGTTCCCGGGCCTTGTACACACCGCCCGTCACGTCATGGGAGCTGGTAACACCTGAAGCCGGCGGGCTAACCGCAAGGAGGCAGCCGTCGAAGGTGGGATTGGTGACTGGGACGAAGTCGTAACAAGGTAGCTGTAGCGGAAGCTGCGGCTGGATCACCTCCTTTCTAGGGAGTCTCGAGCGCGACCTGTGGGTCGTAGCTCTACTCCATGTCTGCAAGACCCCAAAAGAAGCGCCACTTTCCTATCACTTTTCAGTTGTTAAGGTCCGTTAAAAAGATGGGCCATTAGCTCAGTCGGCTAGAGCATTCCTCTGATAAGGGAAAGGTCTCTGGTTCAAGTCCAGAATGGCCCACCACGGCTGCGATGCGATGCATCCAGGGGAGGATGGGTCGGCTGGAACCGTCGATTCGAACACAGCAACCCGATAGGTAATTAGAGATAGGACATACGGCGAGGCACGGAGCCTGGCGTATGCCGGGCTCTTTTTGTGCCCAGACGACGGATTGGACGCGGGCTTCTGGGGGGTAGGCTGAGGTTTAGCCTCCAGAATCTAGCGGCCAATCGCTAGAAGCAGGTTTGGCACCTTAAAAACTGAACAGGATGTAAGGCGCATAATACTGATTCACATGAATTAAGCTACTAAGGGCATACGGTGGATGCCTTGGCGCCAAGAGCCGATGAAGGGCGTAGAGAGCTGCGATAAGCTCCGGGGAGCTGCCTCAAGCGCTATATCCGGAGATACCCGAATGGGGAGACCCGCCCAGGGGAATGCCTGGGCACCCCTGGCTGAACAAAATAGGCCAGGTGGAGGGTACCGGGGGAACCGAAACATCCAATTACCCCGAGGAAAGGAAATCATTCCCTGAGTAGTGGCGAGCGAAAGGGGAAAAGCCCAAACGTACGCAACTGAGTGGTCCAGTGCCTATGTTGCGTAGGAGTTGTAAGGCCCAGCTGGGTGAACTGGTAAGCCCAAGGAGTTACAAATCCGGTCCGTAGCCGAATCGTCTGGGAAGACGGGGCATAGCGGGTGATACCCCCGTAGGCGAAACGGAACCGGACTCCTGCTGGTGACCTTGAGTACCACTGGGCACGCTAATCCAGTGGGAAGCAGGGAGGCCCACCTTCCAAGGCTAAACACTCTTGGCGACCGATAGTGAACAAGTACCGTGAGGGAAAGGTGAAAAGAACCCTTGTTAAGGGAGCGAAAAGAACCTGAAACCGTATGCCTACAAGCAGTCGAAGGACAATGCCAGGCTGGACCTATCTTCGGATAGGCCGCTGGTAGGTCTGACGGCGTGCCTTTTGGAGCATGAGCCGGCGAGTTACTCTCTGTGGCGAGGTTAAGGGAGGTACACCCGGAGCCGCAGCGAAAGCGAGTCTGAATAGGGCGAATTAGTCGCAGGGAGTAGACACGAAACCAGGTGAGCTACCCATGGCCAGGCTGAAGCGAAGCTAACCCTTCGTGAAGGGCCGAACTCACTAATGTTGCAAAATTAGGGGATGAGCTGTGGGTAGGGGTGAAATGCCAAACGAACTTGGAGATAGCTTGTTCTCCTCGAAATAGCTTTAGGGCTAGCGCCGCGCGTTTAGTACCGGAGGTAGAGCACTGAATCGGCTAGGGGGCCTCACAGCTTACCAAACCGAACCAAACTCCGAATGCCGGTACTCCAAGCGCGGCAGTTGGACTACGGGAGATGAGTTTCGTGGTCGAGAGGGAAACAGCCCAGACCGCCAGCTAAGGTCCTCAAGTCTAGGCTAAGTGGGAAAGGATGTGGGATTACTGGAACAGCCAGGAGGTTGGCTTAGAAGCAGCCACCCTTTAAAGAGTGCGTAACAGCTCACTGGTCTAGTGATCCTGCGCCGAAAATATAACGGGGCTCAAGCCTAGCACCGAAGCTGCGGGTCCTGCGCAAGCAGGACGGTAGAGGAGCGTTCTGCCAGCGGAGAAGCCAGACCGTAAGGACTGGTGGAGCGGGCAGAAGTGAGAATGCCGGCATGAGTAGCGCAAATCATGTGAGAAACATGGTCCCCGTACGTCTAAGGTTTCCGACGGAAGGTTAATCCGCGTCGGGTTAGTCGGGCCTAAGCTGAGGCCGAAAGGCGTAAGCGATGGACATCCGGTTAATATTCCGGAACCGCGTAGGGTTGTCTGAGCGATGGGGTGACGCAGAAGGGTAGGCCAGCCGGGTAATGGTTGTCCCGGTGCCAAGCCTTTAGGGAGATGATGGCGATAGGCAAATCCGTCGCCTGATCCTGAGAGGTGATGGCGGTGCCCCTAGGGCCGTAAGTGGTTGAGCCCATGCTGCCGAGAAAAACCTCTAGTTAGACCCGCGCGCCCGTACCACAAACCGACACTGGTAGACGGGTAGAATATACCAAGGGGATCGGGAGAACCCTCGTTAAGGAACTCGGCAATCTGGCTGCGTAACTTCGGGAGAAGCAGCGCCCCAGTAGGGTGATACGTAAGTTGAGCCCGAGGGGGCCGCAGAGAAATGGCCCTGCCGACTGTTTAACAAAAACACAGGTCTCTGCTAAAGCGAAAGCTGATGTATAGGGGCTGACGCCTGCCCAGTGCCGGAAGGTTAAGGGGATAGGTTAGCCGCAAGGCGAAGCTTTGAACCGAAGCCCCGGTGAACGGCGGCCGTAACTATAACGGTCCTAAGGTAGCGAAATTCCTTGTCGGGTAAGTTCCGACCTGCACGAATGGCGTAACGAGCGGGGCAGTGTCTCAACGAGGGACCCGGCGAAATTGAAGTGGGTGTGAAGATGCGCCTTACCCGCAGCAGGACAAAAAGACCCCGTGGAGCTTTACTGTATCCTGGTATTGAGTTAGGGTTTGACCTGTGTAGGATAGCTGGGAGACTGGGAATCTGGGGCGCTAGCCTCGGTGGAGTCGTCCTTGAAATACCAGCCTGGTGAAATCTTGACCCTAACCTGTGTCCGTTATCCGGCATGGGAACAGTGCCAGGTGGGCAGTTTGACTGGGGCAGTCGCCTCCTAAAGAGTAATGGAGGCGCCCAAAGGTTCCCTCAGGCTGAATGGAAACCAGCCGAAGAGTGTAAAGGCATAAGGGAGCTCGACTGCAAGTCCTACAAGACGAGCAGAGTCGAAAGACGGGCTTAGTGATCCCACGGTCCCGAGTGGAAGGGCCGTGGCTTACCGGATAAAAGCTACCCCGGGGATAACAGGCTGGTCTCCCCCAAGAGTTCACATCGACGGGGAGGCTCGGCACCTCGATGTCGGCTCGTCGCATCCTGGGGCTGAAGTAAGTCCCAAGGGTTGGGCTGTTCGCCCATTAAAGCGGCACGCGAGCTGGGTTCAGACCGTCGTGAGACAGGTCGGTCTCTATCCGCTGTGGGCGCAGGGGATTTGAGGGGGGCTGCCCCTAGTACGAGAGGACCGGGGTGGACAGACCTCTGGTGTGCCAGTTGTCGTGCCAATGGCATCGCTGGGTAGCTAAGTCTGGCAGTGATAACCGCTGAAAGCATCTAAGTGGGAAACACGCCCCAAGATTAGATCCCCCATCCCCTCGTGGGAGTAAGGCCGCAGGTAGACTACCTGCTTGATAGGCGGCAAGTGTACGCACAGTAATGTGTTCAGCTTAGCCGTACTAATGGCCGAGGGCTTAATTCAGTCAATGTGAGTTAGCGTCTGCGTCAAGCATCCTGTTCAGTTTTTAGGTGCCAAACCAAGAACAACGGCATAAAAGGTTCTTCTGGTGACTCGAGCGGAGGGGAAACACCCTGCTCCATACCGAACCAGGCAGTTAAGCCCTCTAGCGCCGATGGTACTTGGGACGTAGGTCCCTGGGAGAGTAGGTCGTTGCCAGGAGAACCTTTTTTGTACTGTCTGCGTTTAGATCTAGTTCCCAACCGCCAAGGCACGAAGGCACAAAGACGCTACATGGTTTCGCTTTGTGTCTTGGTGCCTTTGTCGTAAGGACTGTCTGTACAGGAGGAAAAAGGAAATGACGGAAGAACACAAACCGACAGGCGATGTGGTGGAGCAGCTCCGCATGCTGGGTCAGCAGCTAGGTGCGGCGGTCAAAGCCCTGTGGGAGAGCGAGGAAACCCGCTCCATGCGCGATGAGATCCAGCAAGGGTTCGTCGAATTGGGCCAGCACGTCGACAGCGCAATCAAATCGGCCCAGGAGAGCGCAGCAGCCAAGCAGTTCGGCACACAGATCAAAGAGACCGTGGAAAAGGCCCGCGAGTCGGACGTGGCCGAAAAAATCGAGGAAGGCGTGGTCACTGGCTTGCGTGATCTGAACAAGCAATTGGGGCAGTTCATCGCTTCGTGGACAGGGACGAAAACAACCGAACCGCCGGCTGCGCCCCCGGCGCCCGACGCCGAGAGCAAGGCATGACCTTCGTCGCTATCCAACCGGGGCTGACCGGACAGGTAAGCCTGGTCGTCGCAGAGGAGCACACCGCTGGGCATCTGGGCAGCGGAGGCGTCAAGGTACTGGCTACGCCGCAGATGATCCTGCTCATGGAGCAGGCCAGTGTGGCGGCGGTGGATCCTCTGCTGCCAGAAGGTTACCGGACCGTTGGCGTCCACCTGGACATCCGCCACCTGGCGCCAACTCCCATCGGCTTTGAGGCTAAGGCGACGTCCCAGTTGATCGAGGTGGAGGGCCGGCGCTTGACCTTTCGGCTGCACGTGCACGACGCCGTCGAGCTCGTCGGCGAGGGAACGCACCAGCGTGCAATCATCAACGTGCAGCAGTTCGCCGAGCGTGTGGCCCAAAAGGAAACTGGCGCCAGGTCCGATGTCTGACCGCGCCTGAATCTGAGTTGTTATCCCCCTTCGGGTTGTTCTTTACGGATCCTGGATGCCTCGTCCATGTCGCTCCAGGAAATGCTCTCCCGCCACATGTAGTACGCTCCCAGCAGGGTAATGGGCAGCCACAGGGCCGCATGAAGCACCAACGTATACGCTCCGGCAATGTTTTCAGGCACATTGAACGCCTTGAGGATGCTGATGCCGGGTGCGTCGAAGGTACCCAGGTAGCCAGGAGCCGAAGGGATCGTGGTGAACAGGTTGACAACGCCGTTCATCAGCATCAGGACAAAGAAGGACACTTCAAAGTCGAAGGCGTGCATCACAAACCAGTATTTCCCTGTTTCGGCCAGCCACACCACGAGCGAAGTGAAAAAGACCATGGCCACGTCACGCCCGCTGCGCAGGAAGTACAGCCCCTCCATAAACCGATCGGCAAAGCCATGCACGGGCTCCCTCAGCCGAGCGGGGAGGAGCCGGTTGATGCCCCACGTATAGACGGCCCGAGACCGCTTGGGTGAGGCAGCGATCACAAAAAAGACCGCCAGCGCGCCGAAGAAGAGCAGGCTGAACACGATGACGAATCGTCGCCAATCGCCCGGGATCGAAGGCGCCAGCGGTAGCCCGACAAAGACAAACAGGAGCATGATCACGCCGTCAAAGATGCGCTCGACGATGATGGGCGCCATGCTGGCGCTGATGCTGACCCCCTCCCTGCGTTTGAGGACGTAGGCGCGGAGCAACTCGCCGATGCGGGCGGGGTAGATGTTGTTGCCCATGTAGCCGATGCACACCACCGGAAACAACCGTCGCAGCGGGATCGGTTTGATGGCGCGCAGCATATAGTGCCAGCGCCAAGTGCGCGCCCAGACGGCAAAGAAATAGATGACCACGCCAGGCGCCAGCCACCAATAGCGGGCATGCTGGATGTAATTCCACATCTCTTTCAGGTTCAGTTCGCGCAGGGTCAAGTACAGGAACACCGCACTGATGGCCACCCCGAGCCACAACTGCCATCGCTTGCGCATTGTCTCTCCTATGTGGGACCCACTTCCCAGTTCCCCGATTCCTCACAAAAAGGCAACTGCTCAGCCATACTTGATGGTTCTGTAACCAAGATGCAAAAGCAAGCCGGGTATTACGACTGTGCTTCCATGCTGCCCTCACCCCTCGGCCTGAAAGATTTCTTCCGCGTGACGCAGCAGGACGGCAATCCGCTCCGGCGAGGTCCCTTTGCTTTCCAGGTAGCGAGCCAGCAACTCGGCCGGGGTCAGACCCTCCGGCGACTCGCCCCCCAATCGCTGCCGGTACGCCCGCTCGATCTCCTTGCCGATGCCGGCAACGGCGTATGCATTTCTCAGCGCAGATCGGATGTCGGCGTCGCGGAGCAACCCCTCCTGTTCGGGCTGCGCCTGGACGGTCACCCGCACCACGGCATCATCGGTGCTGTGGCGGGCGATGGCAGCCAGCATCGCGGCCAGCGGATCGGCTTCGGTCCGCACGTCGGCACGGATGGTCACAAAGCGCCGGGCGCTCACCGGATGAAACTTCCACACGCATTCCCCCCGGCGGACGTCGGCCATCACAAAGCCCTTGGGCTCAGCCTCTTCGCCAAAGTCGATCCGCTCCAGGCTCCCACAGTAGACGATGGGCGGATGTTGCCCGTCGTTCAGCTCCTGGTGGCGATGAATGTGGCCCAGGGCGACGTAGTCCCAGGCTGGGTCGGCCAGAGCGCTCTTTTGCACCACCACGTCGCGGCCCAGCATCACCGACCGCTCCGAGCCGAGCCTGGCCTCTGACACGCTGAAATGGCCGGTCAGCACGGCGGGCACGGTAGGGTCCACCTGGGCGGCCAAAGCCTGGATGTTTTCCGTCACGATCTGCTGCACGATGGCGTCCAGTTCGGCGATGGTCTTGTCCCTGTACTCCTCGCGTTCCAGCAGTCGCTGGCGCATAGGATAGGGCACCGTGGCCACCTGGATCGGCTCCCCCCGCCGCGTGGTGAGTCGGTGCAGTTGATCGCGGCTGGTCACGAGCACGTTCGGCACGTCCAGCGTGCGAAAGATCTCGATGCTCGATGCGCGTTTCTCCTGGGAGGGCAGGTCGTGGTTTCCGACCAGCAGGACCACCGGGATGCCGGCGTCTGCTAAGCGTTTGATGCGGCGCGCGAACTCGCGCCGGTAGGTGGAGTTGGGTTCGCGACTCTTGTAGGCGTCACCGGCGAACAGGACGAGGTCTACCTCGTTGCTCAGCGCATAGTCCACCACCTCGGTGAGCCGCCGCAAAAAGTCCATCACCCGGCCGTTGACCCCCGTAGCGGGGTCAATCCGGCCATAGTTTTCCATGCCGATGTGCAGGTCGGCGAAATGCAGGATGCGGATGCTCTGTGCCATCTCTTTCCGATCTCCGAATCAGCTTGCTGCTCCTCGGGTCTGTCCTTACCACGAAAGCACCGCCGCAGAAGCGGCCTGCCCACCGCAAAGGAAGCGGTACTCCGCAGTGCGCCCTGCGCAGTATGGCAATCCCCGCAGCGTGGCGGAGAGGGACCGCTTCCTTTGCGGTGGCCTACCTCCCTCCGGCCGCAGGGCAGGCAGGCACAGGGTACTCCGCAAAGGCACAAGGACGTTAAGGGCCGTCGTCCTTGTGCCTTTGCGTCTGGGTGGTTCTCCGGCCGATCGCCCGAGCCAACGCCGCCCGGGCTGCGCCGGGGTCCTCGGCAGTGACTGCATCCACACCCAGGCGCAGTGCCTCGCCATAGTCGGCGGTGAACAGGTTTGTCAGCATAACGACCATCCCGGCCTCCTGTAGGCGCATCACGGTCTGCCGGTCGATCTGGGGCCAGTAGACGACAACCCATTGCGCGCCGGTCGGCGCTACCCGGCTGACCGGGTCGGGGACACGGGGGCGCAGATTCACTGCCAGGGAGATGTCGGGACGCCAGGCTCTAACGCGCGCCAGGGCCACCTCATCCCAGCTCGAGATCACCACCTGATCGGCCACTCCAGCCTGTTCGATGAGCTTCAGAACCGTTCTCTCCAACCGGTCGTCGTCCGCTGCTTCGAATCCGTGCTTCAGGTCCACCTGGAGCCCCACCCGCCCTCGTGCCCAATCTAGTACGTCGGCCAGTCGGGGGATGCGCTCGCCGGCAAAGGCCGGTCCGAACCAACTTCCCACGTCCAGGCCACGCAGTTCGTCCCAAGCCAAATCGCGCACCCAGCGCGAATCGCGGAACTTGGGCTCAAGGGTAAAATCATGAAAGCAGATGGCCAGACCATCACGGGTGAGCTGAACGTCGATTTCCAATAGGTCGGCGCCAGCCTGGGTCCCGATCTGAAACGAGGGCCAGGTGTTCTCTGGGGCCAGCGCCTCGGCACCGCGATGGCCGATGACCAGCACGCGGCCGGGCTCAGGTATGCGCAGGTGCATCAAGGTCAGGGAAGGAGGCATTCTGCTTGTCTGGCAAGAAAGCATGCAGTCATCAGCCTTTTTCCCGGTTCACCGCAGAGGGGGCCTGCCCAGTGCGCAGGCACAGGGTACTCTGCAGAGCATATCCCAGCCGCCGCAATTCCTGCTCGTCTGAGCGCCAGTTTCTCCTGACCTTGACCCACAACTCGAGGTAAACTCGGGTGCCCAGCAGGTCTTCAATCTGCTGGCGGGCATCTCGGCCGATGCGCTGGATCATCGTCCCCCCCTGGCCCAAGAGGATGGCCTTGTGCGTGTCCCGCTCCACAAGAATGGTAGCGCCGATGTAGGTAAGGTCCGCCCTGCGCTCTTTGAACTCTTCGACGACGACGGCCACCGAGTGGGGCACTTCCTGGCGCAGAAGGTGCAGCACTTGTTCGCGGACCAGTTCCGCAGCCATGAAGCGCAGTTGCTGGTCGGTGACCTCCTCCTCTGGGTAATAGCGGGGGCCCATTGGGAGCCTGGCGATGGTCGCCTCCAGCAGGCTGGGCAGGTTGTCGCCGCGCAATGCCGAAATGAGAAACCAGCCGTTAAACGTGCCCAGGGCCTGGTATGCCTCGGTGTGGGCGATGACCTGACTGGGGGGAAGTAGATCGGCCTTGTTCAAGGCCAGGAGGACCGGGACGCGGCATTGCTCACCTAGAATGGCGGCGATCTGGCGGTCTTGGCCGCCTGGCAGGCGCGAGACGTCCACCAGGAAAAGCACCACATCGGCATCGGGAATGGCACGGATGGCCGTCTCGACCATGTATGTGCCGAGTTTGTGCAGCGGCTGGTGGATGCCGGGCGTGTCTACAAAGATGATCTGGGCATCGGCAACGTCCCCCCGCTCTCGCTCCAGCGTCAGGATGCCAAGCAAGCGGTTGCGCGTCGTCTGTGGTTTGCTGGAGACAATGGAAACCTTCTGGCCCAGGGTTGCGTTCATCAGGGTCGATTTGCCCACGTTGGGCTTGCCTACCACCGCTACAAAGCCGGAGCGATGGTCAGGAGGCAATTCCTCAGGTATCAGCAAGCCAGTCGACTGATCTTCATCCATACTGTTACCTCGTGCGCCAAACGTCAATCGTCAAGCGGGATAATCGCATCTGACGTTTCACGTTTGACAGTTGATGTTCTACGTTGCCAGCTTGAACGGATTGAAATCGGTATCCGTGTCGTACACATCCTCGTTCTCTGTCCGCTTCAGGAAATTGGTGATCCGGTAAGTGACGGGTGTCATGATCGCTTCCAGGCCGCACTTGAAGACATAGTTGGAATAGATGGTCTTCCAGAACAGCAGCCAGGGCACCGCGCCAGCAAAGGCAATGCTCACGAAAAGCAGGGTATCTACCCCCTCTCCGACGAGCGTGCTGCCGATGGTGCGTGTCCACAGCCAACGGCCCTGCGTCCAGATCTTCATCTTGGCCAGCGTGTAGGAATTGCTGAATTCGCCGGCAAAATAGGCGATGAGAGAGCCGAGGACGATGCGCGGTGTTGTGCCCAGGATGGCCTTGTAGGCCGCCTGGTTTTCCCAACCATTAGCCGGTGGCAGCGCTCCCACCAGGGAAAGGACCCCGGCCATCAACCCGGCACAGAAGAACCCGGTCCAGATAACCCGCCGGCTGCGACGGTAGCCGTATACCTCCGTAAGGATGTCGCCAAAGATGTAGCTGATGGGAAAGAGGATTGTCCCGCCATCAAATGAGAACGGGCCTAGGCGCACAAACTTGCTGGAGGCCACGTTACTAATGAGCAACACGGCCACGAACAGAGCCGTGACCAGCTCTAAATACTTGGTCTGCTGCTGCCTGGTTTGTACTGTCACGGGCCTACCGAGAGCGCACCCACGACCAGGTGGTCCGCTGGCAATGCACTGGGGCTGGCAGTCACTGGCAGCCGGTCGCCGTTCACCGGATCATACAGGCCGACGACAATCTGATACCGGCCGGTCGGCAGTTCGTCGGGCAGGAGCACGCCATGGCGATCCACAATCGGTTCGTCCACCTTCCAGGAGGAGGTAGGTTGCTGGCCGCCGGCTGGTTCACTGTCGTGCTGCGCGACCAGTCGCCCCTGGGGATCTAGCAGGTGGACGAACACCTTCAAGGTCTGTCCCACGGGCAGTCGCGCCTGCCAGAACAGGGTCAGGGACACCACATCGCCGGGCTTGAAGGACTGACCCCCAGGCAAGTCAGTGCCGGTGAGCTCGATGCGATCCCCCAGGCGCACCCCCCACATCTGGCTGGCCTGCTCTGGTGGGGGCAGTGGCGTGGTGCCATAGATTGCCAACTTCACGCTGCCGAACCAGCGCTCGCTGGCTGGGTACGCATAGCGATTCAGCCAGCCCTTGATAAAGTTGCCAGGATTCGACCCGCCGGATAGCACAAACAGGCGCCGGTGTTCGCTGGCGATGCGTTCCAGTTCCTGGCGAGCTGCCGCATCGTCCGCTAGAATGTAGATGTCGGCCTCCACCTTCCCCGTCCGGCTCAGCGGTGCCAGGAGTTCTGGCGACGTCAGCAGGAGCGCATCGTCGCCGTGGGCTTCCTGGGTCAGAGCCTGGCTCGCCTGAGTCAAGTCCTGGTAAAGCGCGGGGTCGGGCCAGTAGCGGAGGCGATAAAGGTAGGCGACGTCGCCGTCCGGAAGAGGGTATGTACCCTCCAATGCAAAGGCGTCCTTGAACAATCGTGGCGCATCATCGAGGATGCGGTCGATGGCCGCCTGGGTCTGCGCATTTCGTTCCTCATTGTGGCGTTTCAGCAAGAGGTACTCGTAGCCGTAGAGCCGTGGCGTCGGATCGCCACCTTCGTAGTTAGGGGCCAGGTCTACCACTTCGATCCTTGGGTAGCGGGTGAGAACCAGGTAGAAGAAACTGCCGGCGTTGATCTGAGCGGTATGAGCCAGCACGCCCAGCCGTACCGGAGGCCGGTTCATGATTTGCTGCCGTGTGTCGATGAGGGCCAGCACACGGGGCTGGATGTTGTAGCCAGGATCGGTGACCCCTGCGTCGGGCAGCTCGAGGTGCACGCCCCGGGCAAAGAGTCCCGCCTGGCCGAGGACCGGCGACCAGAATTGGGTCTCTTGAGCAGGACCGTTGGCCCCGGCGTAGGAAATGACGACAAACTGTGCCAGTCCCCAGACCACGGCCAGCCCCAACATGGCCCGCCCGAGCCGCCGCCAGGGCATCATCAGCAGGCCGGCCGCCAGGATCAGCGCCAGGCCGGGCAGCGCTGGAGCAAAGGCGCGCGACTCCTTGTAGATGGAAAAGGTAAGCAGCAGGCAGGGGACTATGGGCCACAACAAGAGCACCCACCAGGCAGCATCGGCCTGCCACAGAGTGCGTCCCGTGCTCCGCTTCCGGACCAACCAGGCCGCGATCCCGATCACTGCTACCACCAATAGGACTGCAAAGACCAGGCCCAGCCCTTCGTTCACTGTAATGCGGGGGTAGTAGGTGTAGGTATAGATGCTTGCCAGGTCCAGCCTGCGCTGCCGGGGATCGCTCACGCCGAATCCATAGAGCAGAATCCGCCGGATGGCCTCGATGCGCGGCAGATACCACACCGAGGCGATGGTTGCAGCCAGGCTCAGAGCCGATAGGCAGTTCACGCCCGGATCGCGAGGCTTGCGCAGAAGCAAATAGATCGTCACTGCAGTGAGTGCGGACCACGCGGGAAAGAGCCACACACCCAATCCCAACTCCCGGGCCAGGGTCAGGTTGGAAAGCAACCACAGGCCGGCTACTCCTACGCCGCCGCCCACGGCGATCAACAGATCGGGCAAGGAGAGCCGTATCCCACCCCGCAGTCGCTGCCACAGGGAACGGAGAACGTCGGAGCGCAAAACCGCGATAGCGACCGGGCCGGCGACAAACACGGGATAGGTACGAGTGGTCAGCATCCCCAGGCCGAGGGCCAGGCCAAAGCCCACCGCCCCCCCCCGTTGCCGGAAGCCCTGGTTGGCCACCAGCAGATACAGGGTCAGGGCAACCATGGCAGTGAGGACAAACTCACCGTAAAACGAACGCGATAGGGCGTAGAGCAGGGGCGTGAGCGCTACCAGGATCGCTCCCCAGACACCGAGCCGCCGCCCACCCAGGTGCGCCCCCAGGCCATAGACAGAGGCCAGCAGGATCAGCCAGTAGACCACGTTGACCATGGTCGCCACATCCGCGGATGTGCCAAAGACCCAATAGAGCGGCACGGCCGAGACGAAAGGGAGGGGAGGACGGATCGGGTCTTGCACCGAAGCTTTGAACAATCCCTGCCAACTGAGGGGAGTCAAGGTGGCGTAGTAGGCCAGGGAACGGCCCAGGTGAGCCGGCCGGTCCCAGCCAGGGATGACGACGTTCTTAGTCAACCACAGCCAGTTGTTGACGGCTTGAAAGGCCACCAAGCCCAAGATCAGGAGCCAGGGCGCTAGACGAACGAACCACCTGCCCTGGCCGCTTGTATTTGGCATAGTTCCCTTTCGCGGCGAGTTACCTTTCATTATAGGCGAAGAGGGGGAGTTGTCAACTAGGAGAGCACCTCAGCCCGGTGCTGGCCCCGCTGCCAATTCAGGTAACGGGGCATCATCGCTGTGTACAGCTGGTAGACCAGCCGGTTCCGGGGAAAGTCCCAGGCTCCCACACCTCGAGCCAAATGGCCGCCCAGCCCCAGCTTGAACTGAACTACGCCCCACATCGGGTCCGACTCGTCCATGCGATTGGGTGCCCCCCACAGGTCATAGACGGTGCACCCCGCCGCTCGGGCCCAGCGCATGGCTTCCCACTGGAGGAGTTGGTTTGGCATGTGCTGCCGTTGGCGGTCCGAAGAAGCGCCATACATATACCAGGCCGTCGGTCCAAAGGTGAAGAGGATGAGGCCGGCCACCGGCTCGCCTTCTACCTCACCCAGCAGCAGATGGGCCAATCCTTTTTCCAGGAATTCTCCCCACGCGCTGGCATAATAGCCGCGAGGACGGATTAGAAACCCGTCGCGCTGAGCGGTTTCGACGTAGAGCCGGTAGAAGAGGTCTAGATCCGCAGCGGTGCCCTCCCGGACCGTCACACCCCGTCGCAGCGCCAGACGGACGTTGTAGCGCGTTTTCTGCTTCATCGCCGACAGCAATTCCTCTTCGGGCAGGCGCAGATCGAGCAACAGGGTGTTGCGGAACTGGATCTGTTCATCGGAAAGACGCCAGCCCCGCGCCGAAAGGATGCCGGCAGTGTGCGGTGCACAGGCCGGTCGTGACGAGAACGCCGGGGCATCTTCTGGGTAGTAGACATCGGGATCGATCTTGACGAACAGCGCTCGCCTGCGGTGAGCCAGGCTTTCCAGCTCTGCCAGCAGTCGGCCCGCCCCGTCTGCATCGGTCCAGGCGAAGGCCGGTCCCTTGGGCACGTAAAGGATAGACACCGGCAGCCGGGGAAGCTTGCGCTCGAGTACCGAGGCGGCAGCCACGGTCTGCCCCTCTTCCTGAAACAGCAGGCGGGTCGCGCTCCAGCCGTACCGCGATTTGAACTCACCCCAGGCCCAGCCTTGAAGGATGTGGGGGTTGGGCAACGACAGCAGGGCGCGATCCCAGGCTTGGGCGTCGACAATCTGAAGCGTGTGCATTAGCCCGCCATCCCCCGTCTGAACAGCGCCACCGCCAACGTATATATCCGGTAGTTCACTGGGGAAAAAATCAAGTCCCAGGCGCCGGCAGTGCGCACCAGTCGCCCCCCAAAGCCCCGCTTGAACCGGTAGACCCCCCAAAGCCCATCGTTCCGTCCCGCGAATTCAGCCTCCAGCGTCGCCAGTTCCTCGTCCGGAACCCCCCACAGGTCGTAGGTGCTGCACCCCTGCCCCTTGGCCCAGAGCATCGCCTCCCACTGAAGCAGGTAAGTGGACATCAGGTTGCGGCCCTCGTCCGACGAGGCACCGTACATGTAGCAGGCCACCTGACCAAAAGCCAAGACCACCAGGCCGGCCATGAGCTGGCCCTCGTGCTCAGCCAGCAGCAATCGGCCGTGGCCCGACGGTACAAAAAGCCGATGGGCTGTTTCATAGTACTCCCGGCTATGGATGGCAAAGCCGTCTCGCTGGGCGGTGAGATGCATGAGGTCGTAGAAAGCCGGAAGATCGGCTTCGTCGCCAGCCCGGATGCTCACCCCCTTGCGTTCCGCAAGGCGGACGTTGTAGCGGGTCTTTTGTTTCATGCGTTCCAAAAGCACTCCCGGTTCGGCGTCCAGATCGACCAGGAAAGTGCGGCGCGGCTGGACCAACTGGGGGCTGGGACGGAAGCCGACGGCGTGCAGCCGTTCGGCCAGCGCGGGATCCTGTTCCCGGTTGGGCTCGATCTTGAGGCAAATGGCGCGCTGCCGCCGGGCCAGGGGCCGCAGGGTATCGACCAACGTCCGGAGGGTTCGAGCATCCTCGAAATCGACGGCCGGCCCCCTGGGCACGTAGCCGATCGTGCCCAACCCGCCGGGCAGGGGACGGTAGAGCACCTGGGCGCCGCCTGGTCCTACGGCCACGCGCTCCGCGTGCCAGCCGAACCGGGCCTTGAGCTCGCCCCAGGCCCAGCTTTGAAGAACGTGCCCGCCCGGCGTGGCAGCGACCAAGGCATCCCAGGTAGTCTGGTCGCTCGGCTGGTTCAAGGTCTGGACGACAGGTGGCATGCCGTTAATTATATCATGGCTAGTAGACAATGTAAACCTCGTTACGAACCGGCACCAGGGCCACGTCCAAGTCATTGAGCCCACCGGCAACGCTCGCGCGGGATCGCTGTTTGGGACTTCTGTTCCCAACCACTGCATCTTGTGGTTGGGAACAGAAGTCTCCAATACCGATTGTGGCAAATGGTCTTCGGAGGGGGGCCATTTGGCACAATCGCCAGATCCCGCGCTCTTGGCGGCGGCGACCGAAGGCACTGGGGAGTGGTGATCCGCCGCGCGCAAGTGGGGTTGACACGCGACCCTGACACGGCCGTGCGACCGTGGCACCTGTGACTTGCCTTTTCCCCGGAGTTGTGGCATAATAGCCCGCATTCCGCAGCCTGACACGGGAGGATGTGACATTGCTGTCTGACTATAACTTTATCGGCGTTTTCCTGGTGGTTGCGATCCTCTTCCCCTTCGTTGCGTTGGGGCTGGCCTGGTTGCTTCGGCCCAAGAAGCCAAACCCGGTCAAGACAGAAACCTACGAATGCGGTCCCCAAATCATCGGCGACGCCTGGGTGCAGTTTCGCGCCCAGTATTATGTCTATGCTCTGGTCTTTGTCGTTTTCGACATTGAGGCTGCTTTTCTTTTCCCCTGGGCGGTGGCCTACAGCAGGCTCGGACTGTGGGCGCTGGCCGAAGCGTTCTTGTTCCTGGCCATCCTGACCGTAGGGCTCGTCTACGCCTGGCGCAAGGGGGCGCTGCGGTGGCAGTAAGGAGACTTCTATGAACTTTATCCTCAACTTGTGGGTAGAACTTGGCAAGTGGCTGGGGGGGGTGCTTTCCGGCTGGGGGGTGCCCCAGTGGGGGGTACACCTGATCATCGACATCATCGTCGTCCTGATCCTGCTTGTGGTGGGGATCCTGGCCGTCCTCATCTTTACCCCCATGGAGCGCAAAGTGATCGCGCGGATGCAAGATCGGCTGGGACCGAATCGGGTATGGCCTTTCGGGTTGCTGATCGCAATTGCCGATGCCATCAAGATGCTGACCAAGGAGGATATCATCCCCCGCAGCGCCGACCGCTTTCTGCACATGCTCGCGCCCATCCTGGTGGTGATCCCGGCGTTCTTGGTCTACGCCGTGCTGCCCTTTGGTCCCAAGATTATTGGCCAGGACCTGAACGTCGGCGTCCTCTTTATCGTCGCCATCGCCAGCATCCATCTCGTGGCCATCCTCATCGCCGGCTGGGGCTCGAACAACAAGTTCGCCCTGTTGAGCGCCTTCCGGGTGGTCAACCAGTTGCTGGCTTACGAAGTCCCAATGATCCTTTCCATCCTGGCCGTCGTCTTGTTCGCCAAGACCATGTCCACCCAGGGGATCGTCGAGGCCCAGACCATCCCCTATTTCATCGTTATGCCCATCGCCGGCTTCACCTTCCTGATCTCCGCCCTGGCCGAGGCGAACCGCTCGCCGGTTGACCTGCTGGAAGCCGACTCGGAGATGGTCGCCGGGTACATGGTGGAATACGCCGGCATGAAGTTCGCCATGTTCTTCATCGCCGAGTACGTCAACATGTTTGCCGCCGCGATCGTCATCTCCACCCTCTTCCTGGGAGGCTACAAGTTTTTCGGGCTGGAGAATGCAGCGCCGGTCCTGACCCCCGTCATCGTCTTTGGCAAGTCGGTGTTTGTGATATTCTGCATGCTGTGGTTCCGGGCGACGTATCCCCGCATGCGCTTTGACCAACTGGTCGGCTTTTCCTGGAAGTTCCTGGTGCCGCTGAGCCTGGTCAACCTTATGCTGGCAGCCCTGGTGGTCAAGATCCCGGTGGCTGACCCGAAACTGGAGCCCTGGGTGCAGGGGGCCGTCATGCTGGCAGGCAGCCTCATCGTCCTGGTCGTGACAGGCCTCATCCTCAACCGGGCGGCGCGCAAGATACAAGATGCCCCGGCCTTGAAGCACATTGTAGCGGTGGAAAGGTAGGAAGCCTATGACTGTGTCTCACGTCGTCTTTGTCATCCTGAGCGTCGTCGCCCTCGTCGGCGCCGCTGGCGTGGTCATCCACCGCAACTTGTTCCGGGC
>Ga0315286_10000355_pt1 | contig 38076 bp, 39 predicted proteins | sample YL17G10_0_MG_FD_205038 | JGI IMG/M metagenome (GOLD analysis project Ga0315286, IMG submission 205038) | Sediment microbial communities from Yellowstone Lake, YNP, Wyoming, USA - YL17G10_0 | ecosystem: Environmental > Aquatic > Freshwater > Lake > Sediment | place: USA: Wyoming | collected...
GTGGTTGCGCGCTGCAGCACCTCGCGCCGGCCGCGCAACTCGTCTTCAAGCAGACCCAGCTGATCGAGAACCTTGCCCGGATCGGTGGCGTGAAGCCGGAGCGCGTCCTCGAACCGCTGACCGGGCCCGTGTGGGGCTATCGTCGCCGCGCGCGCCTCGGCGTGAAGGACGTGCCACGCAAGGGCCGCGTGCTCGTCGGCTTTCGCGAGCGTTCCGCCCCTTACATCGCCGATATCCACGAATGCCGCGTGCTCGCACCGCCGGTGGACCGGCTCATCGATGCGCTGGCGGCGCTGGTGCAATCGCTCTCGATCGCCAGCCGCCTGCCGCAGGTGGAAGTCGCCGTGGCCGAGGATGCCTGTGCGCTGGTGCTGCGCGTCCTCGAACCGCCCTCGAGTGACGACCTCGTGCGCCTCGGGGGCTTTGAACGCGCGCACGGCGTGCGCGTGTACCTGCAGCCGGCCGGGCCGGACAGCATCGCGCCCCTGAGCGGGGACGCACCGGCGTTGCACTATTCGCTGCCGGCGTTCGCAGTGACCATCGAGTTCCAGCCGGCGGACTTCATCCAGGTCAACGGGGCCCTGAATGCGGCCATGGTCGACCGCGCGATCGACCTGCTGGAACCTGCTGCCAACGCAGCCGTCCTCGACCTGTTCTGCGGGCTCGGCAATTTCTCGCTGCCACTCGCGCGCCGCGCGGGCGAGGTCGTGGCGGTGGAGGGCGATGCGGGCCTGGTCGGCCGGGCGCGCGACAACGCAGTGCGCAACGGCATCGGTAATGCCGCCTTCCACGTCGCCGACCTGTTCACCGACGTGAGCGGACTGCCGTGGGCGAGGCGCACCTACGAACGGGTGCTGCTGGATCCGCCACGTGCCGGCGCGCGTGAAGTGCTACCTGTCATAAGCCGATCCGGCGCCCTGCGGGTCTTGTATATTTCCTGCCATCCGGGCAGCCTCGCCCGAGATGCGGGTTTGCTGGTCCAGGAGCATGGATTTCGCCTCTCAGCGGCGGGAGTCATGGACATGTTCCCTCACACGACGCACGTCGAAGCGATGGCGGTGTTCGACCGATGAGCCGATGCCGGTAGAGATCGAGCGCAAGTTCCTGGTGGCGGACGATGCCTGGCTGGGCCTCAAGGGGCGGGTCATCGGCAGGAGCCGGCCGGAGTACGGGCACCCCATCCCGGTCGTCGAGGCCCACCAGATCCTCGACACGCTGTGCGAGGAGGGCCGGGTCGAGAAGTACTGGCACCGGGTCGGCCCCGAGGTCACGCAGGACGTGCGCCATTACAATTCGAGCCGGGCGCCGGCGCTCTGAAGCGGCTGGGCCGGAAGAGCGACAAGGGAGAGCACGTGACACTCGGGCCTTTGCTGGTGGATGTGGCTGGCACCGAACTCACGGCGGAAGACCGCCGCGTGCTCGCGCATCCGCTCGTCGGATCCGTGATCCTCTTTACCCGCAACTTCGTGAGCGTGCCGCAGCTCGAGTCGCTGGTGCGCGAGATCCATGCGGTGCGCAAGCCGCCCCTGATCGTGACCGTCGACCACGAGGGCGGCCGCGTGCAGCGCTTCCGCCGGGGATTCACCGCACTGCCGCCGAACCGGACCATCGGCCACGCCTACGACCTCGACCCGGAAGCGGGACGGCGCCTCGCCTGGCAATGCGGCTGGGTGCTTGCCGCCGAACTGCGGGCGGCCGGCGTCGACATGAGCTTCGCGCCCTGCACCGACCTCGATTATGGCGCGAGCGAAGTCATCGGCGATCGCGCGTATCACCGCGATCCGGAAGTGGTCGCGAAACTCGCAGTCGCCTGCATGCACGGCATGCGCACGGCCGGCATGTCAGCAACCGCCAAGCACTTTCCTGGTCACGGCGCCGTGGTGGCCGATTCGCACAAGTCGTTGCCGGTGGACCGCCGTCCACTCGAAGAATTGACGGGCGACCTGCTGCCGTACCGGCGCCTGATCGCGAACGGGCTGTCGTCGATCATGGTGGCGCACGTGATGTTTCCGGAAGTGGACGACTCTCCGGCCAGTTTCTCGCGCCGCTGGATCCACCAGGAATTGCGCTGGGGCATGGGATTCACGGGCGCGGTGTTCTCCGACGACCTGAGCATGGGCGGCGCGGCGTTTGCCGGCAGCGTGCCGGAGCGAGCGCGGCGCGCGCTCGCCGCCGGATGCGACGTGCTCGCAGTCTGCAACGACCGCCCGGCGGTACTCGACACGCTGGAGCAGCTGGCCGATGCCGCGGACCCGATCAGCCAGGTGCGCCTTGCCCGCCTGCACGGCCGGCCGATGCCGGGGCGCCAGGACCTGGAGCAGACGGCGCGCTGGGTCGAATGCCGCCAGGCGATCGATCACTGCATGGACGCGCCGAGCCTGCAGTTGAACGCATAGCAGTAAATATGAGCCAATCGGGGGATTGCAGTTGAGTACGAGCACGGATCCGGAACTGTTGGCAGAAGTGCTGCGGCACGCGCTGGATGGGGTGGCGGTCGTCACCGGCAATCACAGCGGGCCACGAGTCACTTACGGCAATGCAACGCTGGCCGCGCTGCTGCGCCGCCCCGAGGAATGGCTGGAGGGCCGGGCGCTCGAGGAAATCGAGATCGAGGCGCCCGCCGACCCGAGCCTGACGAGCACCAGCGTCGGGGTGCGCGTGCGCCTCAAACGCGTGGACGGCACCACGATCGAATGCGAGCGCTGGGCGGTCATGCTCCCGGAGTCACGCCTGGCGCTCTATTACCGGCCCGTGCCGCGCTCGGCCCCCGGGGCGCTGGCCGCGGCGCTGGAGCGCGCGAGTGGCCTCAGCACACCGGAGCACCTGATCGAGGTGTTGCGGCGCGACTGGTCGATCGCGCAACGCGACGGTCGCATGGTGACCGTCATGCGGTTCAACATCGACGCCTGGCGCGACTATCACGAAGTATTCGGGCGCGGGGCGAGCGAAAACGTCCTGCGCCAGGTCGGGCGCACCATCGCCACCGCGACCAAGCGCGCCAGCGACATCGTGGCGAAGCGCGGTGACGACGAATTCGTGGTTCTCGGCGTGTCGATGGACCCGGTAAATGCCGAGCGCTTCGCCGAGCAGATCATCGGGCGCATTCGCTCGCTGGCCATCCATCACCCGCGTTCGACGATTGGTCGCTATCTCACGATGAGCGCCGGCGTCGTCACCGTGGCGCCGCCCCGCGACAAGGCTTGCGAGTCGATTCTCGAAGCCGCCGAGCGAGCGCTGCAACGGGCGCAAGGGAAGGGTGGTAACTGCGTGGTGTCCGCCGAGATCGCCTAGGCGGGATTGGCGCACTGCTTGTCCGGCACGCACGTTGCCAGCCCGTCGAGCAGAGCCTGGGCCGCCGCGAACCTCTCTTCGGTCTCTTGCCATGCGCCGCTGAAGCGGAGTTTCTTCGGCCCGTCGAAGCGCATGGTCTTGCTGTGCCGCTGCACGAAGAGAATCAGCGCGCCGGTGTCGACGGGCGGATCGTCCACGAACGTGACGGATCCGCTCCCCGCGCCGATGTCGAAGCGCTCCACGCCGCAGCGCGCGGCTACCACCCTCAGGCGCGCGATGCGGAACAGCTGCCTGGCCGGTTCCGGCAGGGCGCCGAAGCGATCCACCGTTTCGGCCTGCAGGTCGTCGAGATCCGCGACGGACTCCACGCTCGAGATGCGTTTGTAGAGCACCAGCCGGGCATGCACGTCGGGCAGGTATTGCTCCGGCAGCAGCGACGACAGGTGCAGGTCCATGTCCGGGCCGTGGTGCAGGGGACGCTCGAGTTCGGGCGCCTTGCCTGCCTGCATCGCCTTCACCGCGCGCTCCAGCAGTTCCATATAGAGCGCAAAGCCGATCTCCTGGATCTGGCCGCTCTGCTCGTCGCCGAGCAGCTCGCCGGCGCCGCGGATCTCGAGGTCGTGAGTGGCCAGCACGAAGCCGGCGCCGAGGTCCTCGAGCGACTCAATCGCCTCGAGGCGCTTCGCCGCATCCGACGTCATCGCATTCTTCGGCGGTGTGATCAGGTACGCGTAGGCCTGGTGGTGCGAGCGCCCGACGCGGCCGCGCAGCTGGTGCAGCTGCGCCAGGCCGAAACGGTCCGCGCGATCGATGATGATCGTGTTTGCCGTAGGTACGTCGATGCCGCTTTCGATGATGGTCGTGCACAGCAGCATGTTGGCGCGCTTGTGATAGAAATCGAGCATCACCTGCTCGAGGTCGCGCTCGCGCATCTGGCCATGGCCGACGACGATGCGCGCCTCCGGCACCAGCTCCGCCAGTTGCTCGGCCGTCCGTTCGATCGTGTCGATGCTGTTGTGGACGAAGTACACCTGGCCGCCGCGACGCAACTCGCGCAGACAGGCCTCGCGGATGGTCGGTGCGTTCCACTCGCTCACGAACGTCTTGATCGAGAGGCGCGCCGCCGGCGGTGTCGCGATGAGTGACAGATCGCGCAACCCGCCGAGCGCCATGTTGAGCGTGCGCGGGATCGGTGTGGCCGTGAGCGTGAGCACGTCGACCTCGGCACGCAGGGCTTTCAGCTTCTCCTTGTCCTTGACGCCGAAGCGGTGTTCCTCGTCGACGATGATCAGGCCGAGGTCCTTGAAACGGATGCCGGGCTGCAGGAGCCGGTGCGTGCCGACGACGATGTCCGCCCTGCCCGCGGCGAGGCTCTCGAGCGTGATCTTCGCCTGAGCGTCGGCGCGAAACCGCGACAGCAGTTCGACCTTCACCGGCCAGTCGGCGAAACGGTCGGCGAAGGTCTGGAAGTGCTGCTGGGCGAGGAGCGTGGTCGGCACCAGTACGGCGACCTGTTTGCCGCCCTGCACGACGACGAATGCAGCACGCAAGGCGACCTCGGTCTTGCCGAAGCCGACGTCTCCGCAGACCACGCGGTCCATCGGCTTGGCGGAGCGCAGGTCGTCGACCACGGCGGCGATGGCCGCGGCTTGATCCACCGTTTCCTCGAACGGAAAGCCGGCTTCGAAGGCACGCAGCTGCTGCTCGTCCACGTCGAAAGCGTATCCCTGGCGTGCGGCGCGGCGCGCGTAAATGTCGAGGAGTTCCGCCGCCGCGTCACGGATACGGGCCGCCGCGCGGGCGCGAGCCTTGGACCACTGCTCCCCGCCGAGCTTGTGCAGCGGCGCCGACTCGGCAGGCGCGCCCGTGTAGCGGCTGATGCGCTCGAGCGCCTGCACGGGCACGTACAACTTGTCGCCATCCGCATACTCGAGCACCAGGAATTCGGCGGGCATGCCGCCGGCGTCCATGGTCGTGAGGCCGAGGTAGCGGCCGATGCCGTAATCCTCGTGCACGACGGGTGCGCCCGGCCGCAGGTCGGCCAGTTGCTGGATGATGCGGGCCGGGTCGCGATCGGAGCGCCGCCGCCGCCGTTCCTGTCGCACGCGTTCACCGAAGAGCTGTTCCTCGGCGTAGATCGTGACTGGCGGGTCGGCCAGCGTGACGCCGGAGGAGAGCGGCGAGACCGTGACCGCGATGCGCGCGTCGGCAGCGAGGAATTCCTCCCAGCCGGCGACGACTTTCATCGTCACGCCGAGTGGCCGCAGCAGTTCGAGCAGCAATTCGCGCCGCCCCGGTGATTCGGCGGCGAGCAGCACCCGGTTGGGGCTGGCGTTCAGTTGCGCGGCAAAGGACCGGATCGTCTCGTCCTTGCGCTGGTCGATGCGCGCGGGTGGGGCCTCGCGCGTGGCCATGTCGATGACCGGCACGCTTTCTCCCCGCGCGGCGGGCTCGCCCTCGGAACCCAGCAGGAGTTGCGGCAAGGCGGCGGCACGCGCCAGCCATTCCGCGGGGGGCAGGCAGATCTCGGCCGGCGCCAGCACGGGATGCTCGATGTCGTAACGGCGCTCTTCGTGCCGTTCTTCCATGGTCCGCCAGACGGCGAGCAACCGGGCGCCCTGCTCGCCGGGCAGCGCGAGCGTTGCCGGTGCGGGCAGGTAGTCCAGCAGGCAGCACGTGCTCTCGAAAAACAGCGGCAGGTAATACTCGATGCCCGCGGGCGCCAGCCCTTCACCCACGTCGCGATAGAGCGGCATGCGCGTCAGGTCGCCCTCGAAGCGCGTGCGGAAGCGGCGGCGGAAGTCGCGGATCGAGTCAGGCGCGAGGCTGAATTCGCGGGCCGGCAGCAGGTCGAGGCGCTGCAGCTTTTCGTTGGAGCGTTGCGTCTCCGGATCGAAGCTGCGGATGCTGTCGATCTGGCGGTCGAACAGGTCGATGCGCAACGGCGATTCGCTGCCCATCGGGAAGATGTCGAAGAGCGAGCCGCGAATCGCGAATTCGCCGGGCTCGCCCACCTGCGGCATGCTTGCGTAGCCCGCTGCGGTCAGGCGCAGGCGGAACTCCTCGAGCTCCAGTTCCTCGCCGACTTTCAGGCTCAGGGCGTGGCCATCGATGAATGCCCGCGGCGGCAGGCGCTGCAGGGCGGTCGACGGGTCCACGATGACGATGCCGGCTCGCAGCGACGGGAGGCGGGCGAGCGCCCGCAACCGCTGCGAGATAATGTCCGGGTGTGGCGAGAACTGGTCGTAGGGCAGGGTTTCGTAGCCCGGGAACGGCAGGATCGGCAAGTCCGCGGGCGCAAAGAAGCGGAGTTCTTCCTCGAGCTGCGCCGCGGCTGCGGCGTCGGGGCTGAGCACCAGCAGCGGCCCCGGCAGGCGCTTCGCGGCCATGGCCAGGTAGAGCGCCGTCGCGGCGCCGGCAAGGCCGGTCCAGCGCAGGCTGCGGTGCCGCGCGCCAGGAATTTTTTCGTCTTCTAGCATTTAGAAAACAATAGTTTACAGCCGGATCATGAGATCCGGTCTCAGGTGTTGAGCTTGGGAGTGTACTAGAGTTTCTGACTCCCTCTTCCACCCAAAGCGGGAGAGGTGGGGTGAGGGCATCGGACCCTCACCCGCCCGTTGGGCGATCTCTCCCACTGACGTGGGAGAGGTGAAAACTTACTTGCCGGCGGGTGTGCCGGGCTGCGTGGCGACCGCGTGGATCACGTGGTGGCCTTCGAAATACACGGTGAAATTCGAGTACACCCAGCGGCTGATAGGCGGATCGCCCACGGCAGCCACCTTGTCGGACGGCGTGCCATAACGTGCTTCCACCTGGGCCATGCTCGTGCCGCGGCCCGGCGTGCTCAGCCCGACCTGCGCCGCCGGAGCGTCTGCCATCTGCAGGGTCTGGGCGTACGCCGGGGCAAGCCCCAGTCCGAATGCCGCGCCACACAACACCAACAGAGTCTTATGCATGATTTCGACCTCTCCTTGGAAGCCGTTTCGACTATAGCACCAGCCAGCCGGCGCGCGCATACGACGACGCAATTCCTTGTTCCAGTTCACTATCACACGGCGCGCAGGCCGGTGAGCGGCGTGCAAAGCGACCCGTGGGCAGGTAGCCTTGCGCCCTCCCGCAAGCACGCCATGTTCCACCCGCTGCCCATATTCGTCGGCCTGCGCTACGTCCGAACCCGCCGCCAGGGGTTCTTCGTGTCGTTCATTTCATGGGTCTCGATGCTGGGGGTCTGCCTCGGCGTGGCGGCGCTCATCACGATCGTCTCGGTCATGAACGGGTTCGAGGGCGAACTGCGCAACCGGCTCGTCTCCCTGACAGCCCATGCCACGATCGAAGGCCCGCCGGACCGGATGGCGGACTGGCAGGCGGTCGCGACCCGCGCCCTGCATGTCCCGGGCGCCGAGGGTGCGGCTCCTTTCGTGGACGTGCAGGCGATGCTGGGCCGCTCCGGCATGCTCCAGCCCGTGATGCTGCACGGGCTCGATCCCCTGGCCGAGTCGAAGGTCTCGAGCATCGAGCAGCACCTGCTCGAGGGCAGGCTCGCGGACCTCGCGCCGGGTACTCGCCACATGATCATCGGCCGCGTGCTTGCCTGGCAGCTTGGTGCCGAAGTCGGCGACATCCTCACGGCGATGGTGCCGGGGCGCGACCTGCTATCGGCCGGCGGCCGGCCGGTGTTGCAGACCTTCACGGTGTCGGGCGTGTTCGAAGTGGGATTGCAGGACCACGACGCGACGCTGGCGTTGATCAACCTGGCTGACGCAGCGGATCTCACCGGCGCGGGCCCGGCGCCGACGGGACTGCGAGTGAAGTTCGACGACGTCATGTCGGCTCCGGCCCACACGGCGGAACTGGCTGCGGCGGCGGGGCCGGGCTTCAAGGTGAAGGACTGGAGCCAGCAGCACGCCGCGTACTTCCGCGCCATCCGCATCGAGAAGACGATGATGAGCCTGATCCTGATGCTGGTGGTGGCGGTCGCCGCGTTCAACATCGTTGCGGCGCTGGTGATGGTGGTGAACGAGAAGCGCTCGGACATCGCCATCCTGCGGACGCTCGGGCTGGCGCCGCGCGGCATCGTCGGCGTGTTCTTCACGCAGGGCATCGTGATCGGCGCCATCGGCACGTTGCTCGGCGTCCTCTTCGGCGTGCTGATCGCGTACAACGTGGGCGCGATCGTGCCCGTCCTCGAGCGCATCTTCCGTTTCCACGTGATGGACCCCACCGTCTACTACATCACGGCCATCCCGTCGGAGCCGCGACTGGGGCAGATCGTGGCCATCGCCGGTATCGCGTTCGGGTTGACGGTCCTGGCGACGATCTATCCCGCCCTGCGGGGCGCGGCCACCGAACCGGCCGAAGCGCTGCGGTACGAATGATGAGCGGCGCTCCCTTCGAACTGCGGATCGGCCGGCGTTATCTGCGCTCGACGGGTAATCGCTTCCTGTCGTTCATCTCGGTCATGTCGATGGTTGGTGTGGCGATCGGCGTGGCCGTGCTGATCGTCGTGCTGTCCGTGATGAATGGATTCGAGCGCGAGTTGCGGGAGCGCATCCTCAGCATGACCTCGCACGCGACGGTTACGGCCTTCGGCGAAGGTCTGGCGGACTGGCCGGCCCTGCGCGAGCAGGCAATGCACAACCCTCGCGTCGCCGCCGCGGCGCCGTTCGTGGAAGGGGAGGCGCTGCTGGTCGGCGACGTCCCGGGCGGGCAGTCGAATGCCGCGACCGTGCAGGGGATCGATCCGCAGTACGAGGCGCAGGTCTCCGCCCTCAGCCAGCGACTGACGAGCGGTTCAATGGCAGCTCTGCAGCCTGGGGCGTTCCAGGTGCTGCTGGGATCCGAACTGGCGGCCAAACTCGGCGTGAAGACCGGCGACGCGGTTGTAATCGCCATTGCGCAGGGCTCGGTGACGCCCGCCGGCGTGGTGCCTCGCATGCGGCGCTTCACTGTCGGCGGTGTCTTCTATTCCGGCATGTACGAGATCGACGCCACGCTCGCCGTCGTGCACCTGAAGGACGCGTCGCGGTTGTTCCGGATTGGTGACAACGTGACCGGCTTGCGACTGAAGGTGCGCGATCCGTTCGAGGCGCCGGTCGCGGGGCGCGAAGTGGCAAGGGCTTTGGGCGGCGGGCTCTACGTGGACGACTGGACGCAGCGCCACGCCAATTTCTTCCGTTCCATCGAACTCACCAAGCGCATGATGTTTTTCATCCTGCTGCTCGTCGTCGCGGTCGCCGCGTTCAACATCGTCTCGACGCTGGTCATGGCGGTGAAGGACAAGCAGCCCGACATCGCCATCCTGCGCACCATCGGCGCACGGCCATCGAGCATCCTCGCGGTATTCGCGACGCAGGGCACGGTGATTGGCCTGGTGGGCACGGCCGCGGGCGTGGCGCTCGGCGTGCTGCTGGCCGTCAACCTGGAATCACTGGTGCACGGCCTCGAGCGTCTGTCCGGCACGCACTTCATGGACGCGAGTGTGTATCTCATGAGCGATCTGCCGGCTCACGTCGAGGCGCGCGACGTGGCGCTGATTGCCGGCACCGCTTTCCTGTTGTGTTGTCTGTCGACTATTTATCCGGCGTGGCGCGCGGCGACGACCGATCCGGCGAGGGCCCTGCGACATGATTGACCAAGAGATCCTGAGCTGCACCGACGTCCGCAAGCACTTCGTGGAGGCGGGTAATCGCCTCGATGTGCTGAAAGGCGTGGAGCTGCGGGTGTCGCGCGGCGAAACGCTCGCCATCATCGGCGAATCGGGCTCCGGCAAGACCACGCTGCTGCAGATACTCGGCGGGCTCGACCTGCCATCGAGCGGCGTCATTCGCATCACGGGCGAGTCGCTGGCCAGTCTGTCGGACGCGGCGCGTGGCACGCTGCGCAATCGCGCGCTCGGTTTCGTCTACCAGTTCCATCACCTGCTGCCCGAATTCAGCGCGCTCGAAAACGTCGCGATGCCGTTGCTGGTGCGACGCACGCCGGCGGCGGAGGCCGAGCGCGAGGCGCGCTGGCTTCTCGAGCGCGTCGGCCTGGGAGAGCGTCTCGCGCACCGACCGGCGCAGCTGTCGGGTGGCGAGCGTCAGCGTGCTGCGGTAGCGCGCGCACTGGTCACCCGGCCGCAACTGGTGCTGGCGGATGAACCCACCGGCAATCTCGACGGGCGCAATGCGCGCGGAGTGCTGGAACTGATGCTCGAGCTCAATCGCGAACTGGGCACCAGCCTGGTGCTGGTGACGCACTCCGCGGAAATCGCTGCGCGCATGCGGCGTGTGCTGACGCTGCAGGACGGACAACTCGTCGCGACCTGAATCGGCTTTGACTCCCGCCTGAATCTCGACTAAGTCGCCGCATTTGCCGCTGGCTCACGGGTCACGCGACCGTCAGTCTCGTGCTCCGCAGGGAGGGGGCCGAGGGCAGTGTGGCCAGTCGTCACCGGATTCGTCGCGGGATGTTGCGTCGTCCTCGTGCTGCCCCAGTTGCCGCCGAGCCAGGTCGTCGCAGTCACCGGGCTGGCGGGGGTAATGGTCGCGGCACTGTGGCGTGCGCCGCCGGTGCTTGCGTGCACGCTGGGGGCCGTGTTCTGCTGGTTGCAGGCGGGTGCCCGGCTGGCTGATCGCCTCGATCCGGCGCTCGAGGGGCAGATCATCACCGCGCGCGGCACCGTCGTCTCGGTGCCCCAGGGAACGCCCGAGCTGCTGCGTTTTCGCTTCGCGCCGGACGCCGGCGCGCGATTACCCGCGGTGCTGGAACTCGCGTGGTACGAAGCGCCGTGGCGGCCACTTGCGGCCGAACGTCTCGAACTCGACCTGCGCCTGCGCCGGCCGCGCGGTTTTGCCAATCCGGGTGGCAGCGACAACGATGCGCGGATGTTGCGCGAAGGCATCGGTGCCAGCGGGTATGTGCGGGTCGCGACACGACTCGGACGTACCACCAGGCAGGTTCTGCGGTATCCGGTGCTCGTGGCGCGCGGAGCGGCTGCGCAGGCCATTCGCAACGCCCTCGGTGAGCGGCCGGCGGCGGGCATCGTCGCCGGATTGTCCGTGGGCCTGCAGGAGGCGCTAAGTCGCGAACAGTGGCTGGCGCTCTCCCGCAGCGGTACCAGTCACCTCATGGCCATTTCGGGATTGCACATCGCGATGGTTGCCGCGATCGCCGCCTGGGCCTGTGGCGCCTGGTATCGCTCGCGACAGCGGCGCGGGGCTATCGGATGCCGGCGCGACGCGGCGGTGCTCGTGGGCGCACTCGTCGCCGTGTGCTACAGCGCGCTTGCCGGATGGTCGGTACCGACGCAGCGCACGATGATCATGATCGTGCTGGCGGCCGCAGCGCTGCGAATGCGCAGGCACGTGGGTCTTGCGGATGGGCTGGCCGCATGCGCGGGCGCAGTCGTGCTGCTGGACCCGCTTGCGCTGCTCGCGCCTGGATTCTGGCTGTCATTCGGCGCCGTGGCAGCCATCGTATATTGCACCAGCGGCTACGCGCAGCGGCCGGGCCGGGTGCGCGGTTACCTGCAGGTACAGGCGGCCGTCACGCTCGGACTCACTCCCGTCTTGATCGGCAGCTTCGGCAACCTCTCGCTGGTCTCCGCGGCCGTCAATCTCATCGCGATCCCGCTCTACACGCTGGTCATCGTGCCGGCCGTTCTCCTGGCGACGGCGTGCGTCCTCATCGCACCGGACACAGGCTCGAGCCTGCTGCGCGGCGTGGCGTGGCTGATTGAAGCGACGTGGCCCCTGATCGAGGTTCCCGCATCGTGGCCAGCTGCGACGCTTGCGGTCGCCGGGTTGGATGCGCCTGCATGGGTCGCGCTGATCGTCGGCACGGTCGCTGCCTTGTCACCGTTGCCGAGACATGGGCGCATGGCCGGGGTCATCCTGGTTTGCGCCGCCTGCGCCTGGAGGCCGCTGCCCCTGGCGCCGGGCGAGGTTCGTCTGACTGTGCTCGACGTGGGGCAGGGGCTCGCCACCGTCGTGCAAACGCGCTCGCACGTGCTCGTATTCGACACCGGGCCGTCCTTTCGCAGTGGCACCGACGCAGGCTTGCTCGTCGTCGTTCCATACCTCAAGAATCGCGGCATTCGCAAGGTTGACATGGTCGTCGCGAGTCATGATGACGACGATCACAAGGGCGGGGCGGCCAGCGTGGTCGCAGCGCTGACCGTGGGCCGGTTCGTGGCCGGTCCGAGCGTGCGTGGCATTGATCACGGACGGTTGCCAGGGAGTGGCGTCGATCCGTGCCGCCGGGGCACGCGGTGGGCGTGGGACGGTGTCGAATTCGACTGGCTGCATCCGGGTGTCGCACCGCACGAGCGCGACAACGACAGCTCCTGCGTCCTGCGGGTGCGGGCGGGGGAACACACGATGCTGCTCACCGGCGACATCGAGGCGGCGGCGGAAGACGAACTGCTGCAATCGGTCCAGCCGGGTTCGGTGGAGGTGGTCGTCGCTCCGCATCACGGCAGCCGAACGTCGTCGAGCGCCGCTTTCGTCGCTGCGCTGGCGCCGCGTTGGACTGTCTTCGCGGTCGGGCATCGCAACCGCTGGGGGTTCCCGGCACCTGCCGTCGTCGCGCGCTGGGAGGCCGCCGGGGCTCACACCTTGCGTACCAGCGCCAGCGGCGCGATCGATTTCGTGGCGCGGCCGGGCCACTCGCTCGAGCCGCCGGGGCAGTGGCGCATCGATCATCGCCGCTTCTGGTCGGATCCTTGACAGGCGCAGGTCGCCGCGCCGCGGCCCATGCAGTATGATCCGCGGGCGTTTTGGTGACAGGGACTCGCGCGCGGGAAATGTTCGAAATCGTCAAGTCGGGCGGCATCGTCATGGTGCCGATCATCCTGTGCTCGATCCTGGCCGTCGCCATCACTCTCGAGCGGCTGTGGACGCTGCGCGGGCCGAAGGTCGTTCCGGAGGAACTCACCGACAAGATCTGGCAATGGGTCGAGAACCGCGCGCTCTCCGACAAGCAGATCATGGCCCTGCAGCAGCACTCGCCCCTGGGGCGCGTGCTCGCGGCCGGGCTGGCGAACCGGCACCGCGATCGCCTCGTGATGATGGAGGCCATCGAGGATGCCGGCCGCCATGTGATGCACGATCTCGAGCGCTACCTGAACACGCTCGCCACCATTGCCTCGATCTCGCCGCTCCTCGGCCTGCTCGGCACGGTCACCGGCATGATCCGCACGTTCCGGGCCATCACGCTTGCCGGCGTTGGCAATCCGTCCGCGATGGCCAGCGGCATCGCCGAAGCGCTGATCACGACGGCCGCCGGCCTGATCGTCGCCATCCCGGCCCTGGTGGCCTATCGCTACCTGCGCGGCAAGGTCGATGCGCTCGTGATCGACATGGAGAAGGAATCCCTGAAGCTCGTGCAGGCCATTGACCGCACTCCGGGCACCCGGCCGCAGGCGGCGGCGGACATCGCGATGGCGGCCGCTGCCGAGGAAGCCGCGGCGTGAGGTTCCAGATGCGCCGTCGCGAGGATCCCGAGCTCAACATGACGTCGCTCATCGACGTCGTGCTGCTGCTGCTGATCTTCTTCATGATGTCCACGAAGTTCATCGACGAGGGCCGCCTCAAGGTACGGCTGCCGGAAGCTGGCGTGCAGCCCGACGAATCAAGCATCAAGGAGACCGTCGAGATCGAGGTCACGGCGGAGGGCGGTTATCGCGTGGGCGGCAAACCGCTGGTCAACAACAGTCCGGACACGCTTGCGACTGCGCTTGGCCGGGCGGCCGGCGGCAATCGCGCCATGCCCATCACCATACGCGCCGATGCGCGCGCCATGCACCAGTCCGTCGTGACGGCCATGGACGTCGCCGGCCGCCTCGGCTACCGCCAGATCAACATCGCCACGGTTCACGATGGGTCCCAGGGCGGATAAACGCGCCGAGCTGAAGATGCCCGAGGGCGCGGTTCAGACGTACAAGCGCCTGCTCACCTACCTTCGGCCGCACAAGGCCATGTTCGCGGTCGGCGTGCTCGGCATGACGATCTTCGCGGCGACCGACGCTGCCTGGGCCGCATTCGTGAAGTTCTTCCTCGACGGCACCTTCGTGCAGAAAGACCCGCGCATGGTCTCGATCGTGCCGTTCGCGTTGATCGGGCTCTTCCTCATGCGCGGCGTCGGTGATTTCCTGCAGACGTACTGCCCCGGCTTCGTCGGCCGCAAGATCGTCAAGACGCTGCGGGCGGAGATCTTCGATTGCTATGTGAACCTGCCGATCGCGTATTTCGACCAGAATTCTTCCGGCGTGCTGCTCTCCAAGCTCACGTACAACACGGAGCAGGTGGCCACCGCCACCACCGACTCGGTCACTGTCTTCATCCGCGACACCCTGACGATCATCGGGCTGATCAGCTACCTGTTGTACATGAACTGGAAGCTCACGCTGTTCAGCCTGATCGTCGGCCCGCTGGTCGGAGTGCTGATCCGTCGCATCAACCTGCTGTTCCGGCGCTACAGCAAGCGCATCCAGAACTCGATGGGCGACGTGACGCGGGTGGCCAAGGAGGCGATCGAGGCCCCGCGGGTGATCCGCGTCTTCAACGCGCAGGAGTACGAAGCCGGGCTGTTCGACAAGGTCATCGAGCACAATCGCCGCTCACACATGCGGCTCATGATGACCAAGGGCATGAGCAACCCGATCGTGCAGACGATCGCGGCGGTCGGGCTGGCGGGCGTGCTGTACCTGGCCACGCTGGACGCCATTCACGGCAGGATGACGGTGGGCGAGTTCACCTCGTTCATCGCGGCCCTGATGCTGATCACGGCGCCGTTGCGCCGGCTCGTCAACGTCGCTGGCCCGCTGCAGCAGGGCATCGCGGCGGCGCAGAGTATCTTCGAGGTGCTGGATTCACCCAGGGAGCCCGCGGGCGGCGACCGGCCGATCGAGCGCGCGACCGGCGATGTCGAGTATCGCGATGCACGGTTCCGCTATCCGGCGGGCGCGGAGGACGTGCTGCACGGCGTCAGCTTCACGATCCGGGCAGGACAGACGGTGGCCATCGTCGGCCGGTCGGGCAGCGGCAAGTCCACCATCGTGGGCCTGCTGCCGCGCTTCTATGACGTCACCGGCGGCACGGTGATGCTGGACGGTCACGACATTCGCGAGTATTCCCTCAAGAACCTGCGCGCGCAGATGAGCCTGGTCAGCCAGGACGTGGTGCTCTTCAACGACACCATCCGCAGCAACATAGCCTTCGGCTACCCGGCGAGCAACGAGCAGATCGAGGCAGCCGCGCGGGCTGCCCGCGTCAATGAGTTCGCCGACCAGATGCCGAACGGCCTCGACACCGAGGTGGGGGATCGCGGCACGCTGCTCTCGGGCGGCCAGCGCCAGCGCATCGCCATCGCCCGTGCGCTGCTGCGCAATACGCCGATCCTGATCCTGGACGAGGCCACTTCGGCGCTGGACACCGAGACCGAGCGGCAGATCCAGGAACAGCTCGAAGGGCTGATGAAGGACCGCACCACGCTGGTGATCGCTCACCGTCTCTCGACGGTAGAGAAAGCCGATCGCATTCTCGTGATGGAGGGCGGGCGGCTGATCGAGACGGGCACGCACGAGGAGCTCCTGGTCCGCAATGGCCAGTATGCGGAGCTCTACCGCATGCAGTTCAACGAATGAGCCTGGACGCGCGGCTGCAGCGCCTCTGGTACGGGCCCGCCTGGCGCAGCCTGCCGTTGTGGCCGCTGGAACTGATCTTCCGGTTACTGGTGACGCTGAAGACTGCGTTGTACCGAATCGGTCTGTTGCGAGTGCATGCGGCGCCCGTCCCCGTCATCGTGGTCGGCAATCTGACGGTCGGCGGGACCGGCAAGACCCCCGTCGCGGCGTGGCTCGCAAAGCAGCTCTCCCTGCGTGGCAACCGCGTCGGCGTCGTGCTGCGTGGGTATGGTGGCACGCATACCGGCGCCGCGCGCGTCGTCAACGTCGATGACGACCCTGCCGTGGTCGGGGACGAAGCGGTCCTGCACGCCCGCCGTGGCCCCCATGCGGTCGTGATCGGGACTGACCGCGTCGCTGCCGCGGCGCTCGCAGCAAAGCAAGGCGCGGAGATTGTCGTATGCGACGACGGCCTGCAGCACGTGCGTCTGGCGCGGATCTACGAGATTGCCGTAGTCGATGCGGCGCGCGGCTTCGGTAATGGCCACCTGCTGCCCGCCGGACCGCTGCGTGAGCCAGCGGGCCGACTGGAGCAGGTCGATGCGGTCGTGATTACCGAGCGCGGCGCGGTGGCGAGCACCGGCTGCAAGGTGCAGCCGCGCACGCCGTTCGTGGCCGCAGCGCAGTTCCGGACCGGCGAGGCCGTCAACCTGGTGACTGGCGCAAGACGCGATCTGGCAACCTTCGCCGGGTCCGCCGTCCACGCCGTCGCCGGAATCGGCCATCCCGAGGGCTTTTTCGCCTCACTGCGCGCGGCCGGGCTGACGCTGACCGAGCACGCGCTACCCGATCATGGGAGTCTCGACGCGGCAGCCTTGCCGTTCCCGGCCGGTACGACGGTCCTGATGACAGAGAAAGATGCCGTAAAATGCCGGGGGTATGCGCAACCGCTCTGGTGGTGGGTCGATCTCGAGGTGAGCATCGACCGCACGACCGCCGAGCAGCTGCTCACGTTGGTTCTCGAGCGCGCCGGGTTGACCGGCGCGGGAGTCCGCCTTGGATAACAAGCTTCTCGATATTCTTGCCTGTCCGCTCTGCAAAGGGCCGCTGCAGTGGCGGCGCGACGCGCAGGCGCTGGTGTGCCGGGCCGATCGGCTCGCGTTTCCTGTCCGGGACGGCATCCCGGTGATGCTGGAGGATGAGGCCCGGACGCTGGCCGCGGACGATCCGCTGCTGCAGGACTGAGCGGCGCGCATGCCGTTTCACGTCGTCATTCCTGCGCGCTACGCATCGACGCGGTTGCCCGGCAAGCCGTTGCTCGACATCGGCGGCGTGTCGATGATCCAGCGCGTCGTCGCCCGAGCCTGCGCAAGCGGCGCCGACGAGGTGCTGGTGGCCACGGATGACCGGCGTATCGCCGCCGCAGTGAGCGACCCGCGCGCACCTGGTCGGCAAATCGCGGTGATGACCGATCCTGAACTGCCGTCCGGTACCGATCGCGTGGCCGCCGTGGCGCAGGCCCGCGGCTGGTCCGATGCCACGATCGTCGTGAACGTGCAGGGCGACGAGCCCTTCCTGCCGCCGCGACTGGTCGACCAGGTCGCCGGGTTGCTGGAGCGGGACCCGACCGCGGCGCTCGCCACGTTGACGACCCCCGTAGGCAGCCTCGAGGATTTTCTCGACCCGAACGTGGTCAAAGTGGTCACCGCGCACGACGGCACCGCCCTGTATTTCAGCCGCGCACCCATTCCGTGGACGCGTGACGGCTCGCAGGGCGGGCTGGCGGGGCAGCGTGACTTTGGCGGAGCGATGCGGCACGTCGGGATGTATGCGTACCGCGTCGGCGCACTGCGGAAGATCACGGCGATGCCGCCGTCGAACTACGAGTTGCGCGAGAAGCTCGAGCAGTTGCGGGCGCTCGAGGCAGGGCTGCGCATCGTCGTGGCCGATTGCATCGAGCTGCCCGGGCCCGGAGTCGACACCGAGGCAGACTTGCGGCGCGCCCGTGAACGCGCAGCAGGCTGAAGGAGACGGACGATGAATGAGCTGTTGTTCAACACTTTCGGCTTGCACATCACGGGGTGGAAGCTCGTCGGCTATCTCGGCGTCGCGCTCTTCGCCGGGCGCTGGTTCGTACAGATGGCGTACTCGCGCATGCACGGCCGGCCCGTCGTGCCGACGGTGTTCTGGATCATGAGCATCTCGGGCAGCGTGCTGCTGCTGTCGTACTTCATCTTCGGCAAGAACGACTCGGTCGGCATCCTCTCCAATCTGTTTCCGGCCGGCGTCGCCGGCTACAACCTCGTGCTCGACCTGCGGCACAAGCGGGAGAAACAAGAGCAGCGCGAGCAGGACGCTAGCGAGTCGTCTTCTTCAGGCTGAGCGTCCGTTCCCTGGCCGGCAACAGGCCGCCGAGCTCGACCAGCGTGAGATTGCGAGATTTCCCGACCGGCAGGTTGCCGAGGTGCACGTGCATGATCCGCACCCGCTGCAGCCGCCGCACCGTGTAGCCGAAGTAGTCGCACATCCGGCGGATCTGCCGGTTGAGTCCCTGCGTGAGCACGATGCGGAAGGTGTTCCTGCCCACCTGCGTGACGCTGCAGGGATTGGTCACCGTGTCGAGGATGGGCACGCCGCGCGCCATGCCCTCGAGGAACTCCTGAGTCAGCGGCTTGTCGACCGCCACGACGTATTCCTTCTCGTGCTCGTTCTCGGCTCTGAGGACGGTGTTGACGATGTCGCCGTCGTTGGTGAGCAGGATCAGTCCTTCCGAATCCTTGTCCAGGCGCCCGATCGGGTAGATGCGCTCGTGGTGGCCGACGAAATCCACGATGTTCCCCGGCACGTCGCGATCCGTGGTGCACTCGATGCCGACCGGTTTGTTGAGCGCGAGGTAGATGCGCTGCGGCTTCGCGCGCGCAGGCTGGCCGTCTACCAGGACTACGTCGCCTTCCACAATCTTCGTGCCGAGCACCGCCGGGGTGCCGTTGACGCTGATGCGGCCGGCCTCGATCCACTGGTCGGCCTCGCGACGCGAACACACGCCGGTCTCACTCAGGTACTTGTTGATGCGCATGGTGCGCATCATCCGCCGGAGCGGCGCACGGTGTAGCCCAGCTTGCCGAGTTCTTCCGCCAGCAGGTCGCGGTGGTCGCCCTGGATCTCGATCGTGGCGCCGGTTACTGTGCCGCCTGAGCCGCAGCGCTTCTTGAGCCTGGTAGCCAGCGCCTCTAACGCGTCGCCAACGAGCGGTACGCCGGTGATGATCGTGACGCCCTTGCCCTTGCGGCCCCTGGTCGCGCGACCGACGCGCACGATCCCGTCACCCTTGGGTGCCGCTGCAGCGGCGGGCACAGCCGCTTTGCTGCGCTTGCATCGGCACTCTGTCAGGGGGCGGGCACACTCGGGGCACAGACGGCCCTGGCCGGTGGTATAGACGAGTCGGGCGTTCGACATCGGGCGTGCAGGTTGCGGGGCGTGGAAGGGTAGTTTGGCATTTCGGCCATTTACTGGTCCAACGGGCTTTGCACCGCATTGGCCCCCTTGCGCATGACGTGCGTGCAGATCTGCGTCCTCCTGACGTCCTTGTGGCCGAGCAGTTCCTGCACGGTGCGGATGTCGTAGCCGCGCTCGAGGAGGTGCGTGGCAAAGCAATGTCGGAAGGTGTGGCAGGACGCCGGCTTTACGATCCCTGCGGCCTTCACGGCCGCCTTGACGTGCCGCTGCACCGTGTCGCGGTAGATGTGACGACCTCCGGTCGCCGCTGATCGGCAGGTCGTCAGGCCCCAGACCTTAGCGTCTGGTTGTTGATTCGGCTTGATTCGGCAACCTGGGCGACAGGAGGGCTCTCGGTGGTGGTTGCCACGAAATGCGGGTGGACGGTGGACCTGGCTATCGCGTCTACTACACCCAACACTGCCGCGTTCGCGGATCCGAACCCGACGTCATTCCTGCCGCGGGCGGCAGCGTGGCCAAGGTGCGTGGAATGAGCCGAGGAGCACGAACGTTTGGCATAGTCTTCATGGCGTTCTCTGAGCTTGAAGTGGCGCGAATCAAGAAGGCGGTAGCTGCCTTCATGACCAAGCTTACAGGCAGATGCAAGTGAGCTCACATAACTGCGGCGTCCCGCCGCACGATCGCTCATGGGCGGTGGCGGAGTTACTGGTTGCCGGGGCACTCGTCGTCGGGGCCAATGTCTTTGATGTGGTTCCGATAAACGAAACCCCGTGGCTCGTGGCCCTCGGCTGGCTGTCCCTCCACCTTCGCGGCCGCACCTGGCGGACCCTCGGGTTGCGGCGGCCGATTCGTTGGATTACAACCGTTGCGGCGGCGCTGGCAGCCGCCGTCGCCCTCCAGTTGCTCAGCGAGTTTGTGATCGAGCCGATCACCGGGCGCCCCGACCTCTCGGAATTCCATTCATTGGCCGGCAATCTCCCGGCCTCGCTCGGCATGTTGGCCCTCGTTTGGACGTTGGCCGCGTTTGGGGAGGAGATGGCATATCGCGGCTACGTGCTCGAGCGTGCGGCGGCACTCGGCCATCATTCGTCGGTGGCCTACGTCACTGCCATGGTAGCCGTCAGCCTCCTGTTCGGTCTCGGCCACTTCTATCAGGGAATGGCTGGCATGATTGGTTCGTCCGTATCGGGCCTGTTGTTCGGATTTCTCTATCTCAAAGGGGGACGAAATCTCTGGTTACCCATTCTCGCCCACGGGTTTTCAGACACTATCGGGCTTGCGCTGATTTACTTCGGTATGGTGCCTTGGTTGCCAGCGTGAGGAGTCGAACACCATACCCGGCTGACAACGGCATGCGGCGGGCGGTCCTGCGCGCGGCCGCTGATGCCGGGTGGTTAGAAGGCACGTAGATGCGCTCGAGCGGTGTTGTTCTTCTCGCGATGTTTGCTCTCTCGCCTTTCTCTGCAGGCACTGGGTCTGGAGGATGTTGGCGGTCGATGGCTGTCTGGACGATGGTGGTGTGTCTGACTACGCCAAGATCAGGTGGGGACGAGGCCGACCTGTTCGCGCGCGATGGGTTGCACAGAGCGGAGGTTACGGCCATCGACATCCCAACGAACGTTGCGACGTTCGACGACCATTGGCTTCCGTTCCTGGGCGGGCAGGGCCCCGCAACGGCGTCCCGTGCAAATCGAACTACTCCCGGCAGTGCACGCTGAAATGGAATGGCGCGGCAGCCAAGCTGATTCTCGCAATCGATACCTCGCCAAGTTCAATGCGACGGAGGCCGATCGTTACGATGCAGCGGTCGGCGAGCTCAGCCGAGTGGACGAGGATGCCTATCTGGCCGACTTGCTGCTCGTCGTGCAGTTTCGCCCGGGGATGGCGATACTCGACGCTGGTGCAGGGACGGGAGCCTTGTGCAGGATCCTGACCCGCCTGCCGAACCCGTCAATCACCGCATTGGAGCCGGCACCTGCAATGCTGGCAAGACTCGTTGGTAAGGTAGAGCTCCGCGGCGTGGTCGCGGTCGAGGGCTTTTGCGACGGCATCGATGATCGCCACCATTTCCAGGAAGCGCAGTTCGATGCCGTCGTGTCCCGGCAACTCGTCAACGGGCTGTTCGACCCATTGACGGCGTTCCGTAACTGGCACCATTGGCTGTCGCCGGGGGGTTCAGTCGTCGCGATCGACGGTCTGTATGACCGGTCCGCCTGGACAGGGGTCTGGCAGGAGGAGGTTGACACCCTGCCACTTTCCGCCTGTCAAAGCACTGCGTCAGCGCCGTATCTACTGGAATTCGCAGGTTTCCGTATCGAAGCTGTCCAGTTCATGGAGTCGGTGAACGCCTTGCCCTCTACAAAGACACCGCGCTTCGTGGTGGTTGCGCGGAAAGCGAAGAGGTAGGTTTCAGGATGGGTCCATCCGCTGATGGCGCTGCACGGCGATCTTTTTTCGAAGATCCGGACGGCATCCGCCCGGAAGTCGCCAACTGCTGCCGGGAGCGCCAACCGCCATGACCATTGGGGCGGAATGCATGAGAGCTGCGGACATCGTTGCGCTCATTGCGGCGTACCTTGGGAAGAGTGCACTCCCGAAGTCGTTGCCGCTGCGCAGGTCTGCCGTCGTACGGTGTCGCGGACGTCATGAGCGGGGGCGTCGGCTTCGGTATGCGTAGCACCAAAGTGCCGGAAGTCACGCTGGCCTTCTGGATCATCAAGATCCTGGCGACAACTCTCGGTGAAACGGGCGGCGACGCTGTTTCGATGTCGATGGATCTGGGCTACCTCGTGGGTACGGGGATATTCATGGCCATTTTTGTCGGTGCTGTAGCGGCGCAGATGTCCGCAAAGGCATTTCATCCGTTCCTGTATTGGGCAACGATCATTGCGTCCACGACGGTGGGTACGACGCTCGCGGATTTTGCGGACCGGTCGCTGGGCATCGGCTACGCGGGCGGGTCGTCCATCCTGTTCGTCCTGCTCATCGCGTCACTCTTTGTCTGGTATCGCTCGGTCGGCTCGGTTGACGTGGGCTCCGTGAGCACGCCGCAGGCCGAATTCTTCTATTGGCTGACGATCATGTTCTCGCAAACCCTGGGTACGGCGCTGGGTGACTGGACAGCCGATACGGCGGGGCTTGGCTACATGGGCGCGGCAATGCTGTTCAGTGCGCTGCTGCTGATCATCGTGCTCGCGTATTACCGGACAGGCATTTCCCATACAGTGCTCTTCTGGGCCGCCTTTATCCTGACGAGGCCTCTCGGGGCCGTCGTGGGCGATTTCCTGGACAAGCCCGTGAGTCATGGGGGCCTGGAGTTGAGTCGCTATTCGGCAACCGCAACGCTGCTGATCCTGATTGTGCTCTGTATCCTGGCGTTTCCTCAGCGAGCGGCTGGACGTGCGCATTGAGTCTACCGGCCACCGCTGTGCGTTGCGCCGAGGTCAGGGTCACGACACGAACGCATGAGTATGAGACGCGCCCCTAATGATTGAAGCGACCTGCCACTGCGGTGTCGTGCGCATCACGATCCCGAGAAAGCCGCGACAGCTGACGAGTTGCAACTGCTCGATCTGTCGTCGCTACGGCACGTTGTGGGCCTACTACAAGGCGAAGGAGGTCAGCGTCCGGTCGGCGCGCGGCGCGACCACAAGCTATTCCTGGGGCGACAGGTTCCTGAGGTTTGTGCGGTGCAATACCTGCGGGTGCATCACGCATTGGGAGCCGCTGCAGTTGAAGAGCGACAGCAGGATTGGAGTCAACACGAGAAACTTTGAGCCGAGTGCGCTTGGTGAGGTGCGTGTTCGGCGCTTCGATGGGGCAGCGACCTGGAAGTTTCTTGACTGAAGCGGCAGGTGTACGCTGCGACGCTGGAATGGCGATTTCCGGTGCCGGGAAGCCTTCCGACGCCGAGGCGCATGCCGTTTCTCAAGAACCGTATGGGTGAATTGACCATTACGACTTTCCTGAGCCTGGATGGCGTCATGCAGGCGCCCGGCGGTCCGACCGAGGATCCGAGCGGGCGCTTCGCTCATGGCGGCTGGCTCGTGCCCCACGCGGACGCCGACATGGGCATGGCCATGGTGGAGATCTTTTCGCAGGCGGATGCGTTCCTGCTCGGGCGGACCACGTACGACATCTTTGCCGGGCATTGGCCTCGAGTGACCGGTACCGACGATCCGATCGCGACCGCGCTGAATTCGCTGCCGAAGTTCGTCGCCTCGCGGACACGAACGCAGTTCGGCTGGAACGGAACTTCGCATCTTGCGGACGTAGCCAGCGGTGTCCGCGATCTCAAGACGCGCTATGCGCGCGAGGTGCAGGTGCACGGCAGTTGCGGGCTGGCGCAAACGCTGATCGAGCACGACCTCATCGATGAATACAGGTTGCTCGTGTTCCCGGTCCTCCTTGGCTCCGGCCGGCGGCTTTTTGGGCCAGGTGCCGTTCCGGCGACGATGAGTCTCGTGAGGTCCGGGACGACCAGCACCGGCACGGTTATCAGCGTATACCGTCGCGCGGGAACTCTCATGACTGGCTCATTCGGCCTCGAAGACGGTACCGGTTGAGCGACCGGTTGATCCGACATGGCTACCGTTGCAACCCGCCTTGCCACCTCCGACGATCTCGAATCCGTCGCTGCGCTCTTCGACGCGTACCGGCAGTTCTACGATCAGACACCGGATCTTGCACGCGCTCGTCAATTCATCGGCGAGCGTTTTGAGCGGGGAGAGTCCATCCTTGTCGTAGCGGAGTCCGGTACCCGGGAACTCGTCGGATTCTGCCAGTTGTACCCAACGTTCTGCTCCGTGCGAGCCGCGCCGACATTCGTGCTATACGATCTGTTCGTAACGCCGGCGGCGCGCGGCACCGGTGCCGGCAAGGCGCTCATGATCGCGGCTGAGAGCCACGCCAGGGTGTCGGGGGCGGCCCGCATCGAACTCTCGACCGCAAGGAGCAACAGGGTCGCCCGGGCGCTCTACGAGTCCCTCGGCTGGCAGCGGGACGAGGATTTCTTCGTCTACGGCAAGACGCTCTGAATTGCTCAACCGATGCGCGTTTGCTCGTCGTCCAGGTCTGCAAGGCTCAGCTCCTGGTGATGCCTGGAGAACGTGTGATGAGCGGCATTCGCACAATTCAACGCCGTCTTGGGCGGCCGCAATGCCGCCGCCAGACTCCGTTGACTTCCCTGTTCCGGTCCGGACCGAGGAAACCTGCGTGAATGGCGGGAAACGGCTGTCCGCGGTCTCGCGGCTGAGGGCATTCGAACTGCGGGTGCCGCCGCTGGCTCTCGTGGTGATCTTCGCCGCGGTCATGTGGCTTGGCGCGCACGTCGCGCCATTCTTTCTCGTCGTCATCCCATGGCGTGCGGTGATCGCGGTCTGCCTGGCGGCGATCGGCATCTCTGTCAGTCTGGCCGGTGTCGCGGCGTTTCGCAGGGTCAGGACCACCGTGAATCCATACCGTCCTGACGCGACAGCCGTAATCGTCCGCACGGGCGTGTACCGGTACTCGCGCAATCCCATGTATCTTGGGTTCCTGTTCGTGCTCGGTGGCTGGGCCGTGCTGTTGTCGAACGGTTTCGCCATCGCGCTGCTGCCGTTGTTCGTGGCATATGTGAGCCGCTTCCAGATCGCTCCGGAGGAGCGGTGGTTGATGGAAAAGTTCGGCGAAGAGTTTGCCGCGTACAGGAAGTCGACCCGCCGCTGGTTGTGAGATCGAGGCAGGAGCGTTCCGGGTGAGTCGCAGTGGTTCCTCGAGGAGACTTCCTCGATGCCAGACGAATGCCCCCGGTCCGGGGAGAGCGGCCTGGCCGCCACCGCATGACTGAGCCGGATTCGATCGGCGGACTGCAGGGCCTCAGCCCAGTTGTCCGATCACGCACAGGCGGCCGAGTGCTACGCGGACGTGACCTGCACGCACCCGAGCCTCGGTCCGGCCGGTGACGCGTTCAACGCGCGCTTCACGGCAGACTGCTATCGTGATTTCATGCGGCAATGGGCGCAGGCGATCAACCGATTCGTTGCCTGGGAGACTGGCGTGTACACACTGTATTACTCACCCGGCACGGCCAGCATGGTGGTGCACCTCGCACTGCTCGAGATCGGCTGCCCCCATCGCCTCGAGAAAGTCGATTTCGACACCGACGCGCAGCACAGCCCGGAGTACCTGCGCATCAACCCGCGGGGTCAGGTGCCGACGCTGGTGATCGACGGCAAGGCTTACTTCGAGTCCGCAGCACTGCTGATGTTGCTGGCCGAGCGTCACCCGGAGGCGAAGCTGGCTCCGCCGGTGGGGAGCGCCCTGCGGGCCGATTGGTACCAGTGGATCGTGTTCTTCAGCAACTCGCTGGCAGCCACTTATCGCTACTGGTTCTATGCCCCGGACCTCGGGGCGGCCGAACACACGCCCGCGCAGCGCCAGGCGCTCCAACACCGGATCGAGGGTGCGTGGGGGCTGGTCGATGCGCACCTTCAGGCGCATGGACCGTACATGCTGGGCACGGAGTTCTACGGCGTAGACCTGCTGGCCACCATGCTGATGCGCTGGTCGCGCAACATGCCGCGTCCGGCGACGGAATGGCCGGCATTGCGCCAGCTGGCGGGCCTGGTGCGCGCTCGGCCAACCTGGAAGACGCTCTACGAGCGGGAGGGGCTCACTGAGTGGTGACACGGCTCAGTCGCCGCCGCGGGCGCTGAGTACATCGACGCTGCAGCTCGGCGCGCGCGCACTGGCGGCGTCCGACCCGCACCTCGCCTGCGTCGTGCAGCGGCTTGGCATGCCGGCGATGTTCGGCCGCCGGCCAGGGTTCGCCACACTGGTCCGCATCATCCTCGAACAGCAGGTATCGCTCGCTGCCGCGCGGACGATGTTCCGCCGCCTGGACGTGCACGTCGGCGGGCTTGCGCCTGCCAGCATCGCGGGAATCGGCGTGGCCGGCCTGCGCGACTTCGGCCTGACCCGGCAGAAGGCGGCGTACTGCCACGGCCTGGCGCTGCGCGTGCTCGACGGCCGTCTGGACCTCGCCAGCGTCACGCGCAGCGACGAAGACACTGCGCGCACCCGGTTGCTCGAGGTGCCGGGGATCGGGCCCTGGAGCGTCGACATCTATTTCCTGATGGCCTTGCGGCGGCCGGACGTCTGGCCGCAGGGGGACCTGGCGCTGGCCATCGCGATGCGCGAGGTGAGGGGAATGCGCGGGTTGCCGAGCCGCGATCAACAACAGAAGATAGCGCGGCGCTGGGCCCCGTGGCGTTCCGTTGCGGCGCGCATCCTGTGGATGCACTACCTGGCGCGTGCATGAGGTGGCGGGCCGGATGATCGTGCTGGAAACCGAGCGGCTCTGTCTGCGCCAACTGGGCGAGGAGGATGCGCCGTTCATGCTGGGCCTGCTGAACGAGCCCTCGTTCATCGAGAACATCGGCGATCGTGGCGTAAGGACGGTCGAGGGTGCGCGGCAATACATCGTCAGCGGGGCGATTGCGAGCTACGAGCAGCATGGCTTTGGCCTGTACATGGTCGAGCTGAAAGGGGTGGCCGCGCCCATCGGCATCTGCGGACTGGTCAAGCGGCCGTTTCTTCAGGATGCGGACATAGGCTTTGCCTTCCTGCCGCGGTTCTGGTCGCAGGGCTACGCGCTGGAGTCGGCATCTGCTGTGATGGATTACGCCCGCGACCAGCTCGGCATCGAGCGCGTCGTCGCAATCGTGTCGCCCGGCAACGAGCCTTCGATCAGGTTGTTGCACAAGCTCGGCCTGGAATTCGAGCGCATGATCGAAACCGGGATTCCGGGGGATCAAGCCGCGTTGTTTGCCCCGACTGCGGCGAGTTAGTGACGTCGCCGCACAGTGCCGTTGAAGATGCCGTCCTATTGCCCCGTATAGACGATGCGGTAAATCACGCCGGCGTAGTCGTCCGAGACGTAGATCGCGCCGTCCGACCCTTCGCTGATGCCTGCGGGGCGGCCGATGACGCCGTCGGGCCCGAGAAAGCCCGTGAGAAAATCGCGCTCGATGATCGTGCCGTCGTCCTGCCATTGCAGCGCCACCACCTTGTAGCCGTCGAGCTTCGTGCGATTCCAGGAGCCGTGCAGCGCCACGAGCGCGGTCTTCTGATAGCCGGGCGGTATGCGGGCCGAACGCAGGAAATGGATGCCGAGCGGGGCGTTGTGCGGACGAAATCCGTGTGCCGGAACGGTGGTCTCCGCTACTTTCGCCTCCTGTCCCTTGCCTATGTCCGGATCGAGCACGCCGAAGCCGTTCACGTACGGCCAGCCGTAGAAGCGGCCCTGCTCGATGCGATTCAGCTCGTCCGGCGGGAAGTCATCCCCCAGGAGGTCGCGGCCATTCTCGGTGGCATACAAGCCGCCGTCCCAAGGCGCCCAGTCGAAGCCGACACTGTTGCGCAGGCCGGTCGCGTAGATCTCGGCGCCCGTGCCATCGGGCCGCATGCGCATGATCGTGGCGCGGCGCGGGTCTTTCTCGGCACACACGTTGCACGACGAGCCTTGCGACAAATACAGCCAGCCATCGGGGCCGAAGCCGATCGTCTTCGTCTGGTGGAAGCCGTCGCTCGTCAGGCCGGTCAGAACCTGCTGGTAGTCGCCAGAGATCGTGCCGTTGATCGAGTCGAACTTCACGCGGCCGACAGCGTTGCGTTCGCCGACATAGAGCCAGCCGTCCTGCAGCACCAACCCGTGCGGTCCTGGGATCTTCGGGAGCAGCACGCGCACGCCGTCGGCCCTGCCGTCCCCGTTGCGGTCGCGCTCGACCAGCACGACCTCGTCCGCTCGAGTGCGGCTGACGATCAGGTCGCCCTCGGGAGTCATCACCATGAAGCGAGCCAGCGGCACGTCGGTCGAATAAGGCTGCAATGCAAAGCCGGCGGGCGCCTTCAAGCGCGCGGTGATCATCTCCTTGCGGGGCGGATCGATGCCTCGGCCAAGCAGGAAATCGAGCATGACTTTCTTGTCGCCGACCGGTACCGGGCCGAACCACACGAAAGCCGTCAGCGCGATTGCGATGACAGCGAGGGTGACCAGGAGTCCAATCAGGACGCGTTTGACGGTACGTGGCATGGGTGAGGGTCCTGCGGTGTCAGGAGCGGTAAACTGTAAAGGTGAATCGGCAGTCGAATCGAACGCTATGCGAATTCTTTTCGTCTGCATGGGCAGGACTTCGAAAACCCACCGTCGCTGCCGTGGAGTGACTATACGTGAGGAGCCCGCTCCCCGGACGCGACGTCCGCGAGAGCGAGACAGGTCTCATCATTGAGTGGTCCTCATGCGACGCAGGCCCGTTCGACGGCGCTGCGGATCGGTTAAGCTCGCCCTCGAGAAAGCGACATGCATTGCACAGGGACATTACGGAATGCGGGTGCTCATCTTCGGCAGCGGGGCGATCGGCAGCCTCATCGGTGCGGGCTTGATCGAGGCCGGTGCGGATGTTGCCTTGCTCGATCGAGGGGAGCAATTCTCGGCCCTGCGGGCGAGGGGACTACGTCTCATCGACTCCCGGGGTCGCGCACGTCAATTGGCCCCGGTCACTGCCGTGAGGGAGCCGAGGGAGTTCGGGCACGCAGATCTCGTCGTCCTGGCGGTGAAGGCGCACCAGATCAGGTCGGCGCTCGATCTGCTCGAAACGGCGCTGGCGGGCGACACGAATCTCCTGACGATGCAGAACGGCATCCCATGGTGGTATTTCCAGCGACACACTGGTCGATACGCCGGCCATGTGTTGCGCGCAGTCGACGACGACGGCGAACTCACGCGCAGGATCGACTCACGCCGGATCGTCGGCTGCATCGCCTATCCCGCAGCCGAACTGATCGAGCCCGGTGTCGTCCGCCACGTCGAGGGCGACCGCTTCCCGATTGGCGAACTCGGTGGCCAGCCGTCGCCACGCTGCCAGGCGATCGGCGGGCTTTTCGAGCGTGCTGGCTTCAAGGCGCCCGTGCTGCAGGACCTGCGCGCGGAGATCTGGTTGAAAGCGTGGGGTAACCTTGCTTTCAATCCGGTCAGCGCCGTTACGGGCATGACGATGGCCGAGATCTGCCGCGCGCCGGAGACCCGCGGCCTGGTGATACGGATGATGACCGAGGCGGAGGATATCGCGCGGCGTCTGGGTGTGTCGCTGCGGCTGCCGTTGGACAAGCGTCTCGCCGGCGCAGAACGCGTCGGGCACCACAAGACCTCGATGCTGCAGGACCGGGAAGCGGGCAGGTCGCTCGAGATCGGGGCCATTCTCGGCGCGGTGATCGAACTCGGCGAAATGGTCGACGCGCGCACCGAGACGCTGCGTGCGGTCTTCGATCTGACACGGGCAGTCGACCCCGGGCGGAGCCTCACGGAACCAGGCGCGGGCACTACTTTCGTGTGACGCTCGAGCCGGTCGCGCCGGGCCGTCCGTCGCCGCGCAGGATGGCGACGAGGAAGCGCAGGTCGTGGCCGTGAACCCCGCCAAAAAGTGCGGTCGCGAAGGCCATGGTGCCAATGACCAGCATGGCGCGCACCGGGAGCACGAGCGAAGGAAGGCATGCGGCCACCATGGCAGCGCACGCCGCGGCAACAATCACGCCGCGTGTGGAGGGCCATACGGGATCGCTCTGCTCCTGACTGGCGAGCAGTCTGCGAAGTTGCCAGGCAAGGAGAACCTCGGCCAGCACCGCTGCGATCGCAAGGCCCATCGGTCCCAGGGCCAAAATACCCGAGCTTGCCATGACGAAGAAGGCCACGGCTGCCCGCGCCTTGGCGACAGCTGCCCGGTGCTCCTCGCCAATCGCTACGCAGTGACCCATCCACATGGAAGTCACGCCGCGTACCACGGCCAACGGTGCCAGCATGGCGAGCACCGGAGCCGCACCATCAGCGCGGCCCCCGAAAATGATCGAGGTTAGGTCCGCGGCGAAGATTGCCAGGAGGGCCGCGAGCGGGATCGTCGCCAGGAGAATGAGCCGCAGGCAGCGTTTGCTGAGCTCGCGCATGTGTCCGGGCTCGCTGGCAAAGCGCGTGAGAGCAGGAAATATCGCGGTGATGAACGTTCCGGTGACCACATTGATTGGTACCAGCAGACGGTCTGCCGCTGCGTACAACCCGGTCGCCACCTCCCCGCGCAAACCGGTCAACAACAGGACTCCGCCGCGGCTGTAGATTGCCGCCAGCAGGGCCGTGCCAAGAAATGGCAGCGCAGCGCGCATCAGGGCCGTCCTGTTCACCGCGCAAGGCACGGTCGACGGGGCCCGCAGCTCGCGCCGCGCATAGGCCCACGCCGCCACGAGCGACAGGAATGCCGAGACGGGCATGGCCAGCAGGGCGACGGGCGCGCTGAATCCGAGCACGATGGCCGTCGCGGCCAGCGCGGCGACCAGGATGCGGTGGCCTCCGCCGACGACGGCCGTGCCGACCATTCGTTCGCGGGCCGCGGAAGGGGCGAGGTACAGCGCCACCATGCGCAGCAGGACGTGATAAGCGCCCACGATGACGATCACCAGCCGCACGGCCGTGTCCACGTTGGCTGCAAGCGCCGTGAGAGCCATCACGAGCCAGACCAGGAGCCCGCTCGACAACTGAACCGGCCGGAACGCAGCGAAGAGCGCGCTTGCGCTCGCCGGCTCGCGGGCCAGTTCCCGCGTCAGATAGGTCGACCCGCCGAGACTCACGAACGGCGACAGGACCGTGCCCAGCGCCATCGCGAAGGAATACCAGCCGAGGATCTCGACGCCGAACCGTCGGGTGAGGAGCACGACGAACGCAAAGTTCGCGAGCTGGCCAACGATTTCGCCGATCGCCAGTATGGCCGTATTGCGGAAGATTCGACGTTCGACACGCATTCTCAAGGATCGCGTGCCAGGGCCAAAAAAGCCTGGAATTTGCCCGAGGGAGCACGGGCGATCGCCGGCACGGTCACCACTCGCACGTGCGAGCCCGGTAGATCCGCCAGTACGATCTGCTCGATGCGCCGTGGCGTGTCCGCATCGAACACAGCAGACGGTACCACGCGCACTTCGAATCCGCCGATCGAGGTCTGCACGACCTGGTACTCATTCAGGAAGCGTACCAATTCCTTCAGGTGGACGAGCAGGCCGAGAGCGGATCGTTCGCTGCCGTCCGGTAGTTGGATTTGGTCACTCGCCCGGCCCTCGATGACACGCAGCAACGGAAACGTCCGTCCGCACGGACAAGGCGAGGTGTCCAGCGCAACGATGTCGTTCAGGTTGTAACGGACCAGCGGCGTCGTCCAGTTCTGCAACACAGTGACGACGAGTTCGCCCGCATCGCCCGGCGGCACGGGCCATCCGTTGCGCACGACCTCGAGCACCACGCAGTCGAGCGCGACATGGTAGCCACCACCACGCTCGCACTGGTAGGCGATGTTATCGGTCTCGTAGGTGCCGTACACATCGATGACGGGCGCGCCGAACGCGCGCTGCAGCAGCCAGCGCGTGTCCGGCGTGAGTAGCTCGGAGTCCGTGAAGACGCGTCGCGGCGCCGGATGCAGTGAAATCCCGCGCTCCAGGCAGTGATGGGCCAGCGCCCGCAGGCTCGACGGGTAACCCTGCAGCGCGTCGGGCGCCTGCCGTTGCCAGCGCTCGACGACCTCGGCGGGATCGGCAGCGCAACTCATATGTGTTTCCCGCAACAGGCCGAGTGTCGTGAACCAGGGCAAGCTCGCGCGCGGTGATGCAGTGAGTCGCAGTACGAGGTCCGTCATCCTGCGTCCGTTCGTCAGGTAGGGCCGCAGATACTGCGCCTTGCGCCACGCATCGTAGTCCCGGTCGATGCGGAACTCGAAAGGGGTGCCACTCGAACCGGAGGTTCTGATCGTGACCCGCGCCGGTGCGGCGTCCAGCGACTCGGCGCTTGAGCCGGCGGCGCGCAGCAGCTGCTTGTCAATGATGGGCAGGCTGGTGAGATCCTTGAGGCCGGAGAAATTCCCGGTGTCCAAGCCGTGGTCCGCATAGAGACGACGGTAGAAGAGGACCCGCTGGGACGCATGACGGACGACCGCTCGCAGCCGCCGCTCTTGCCCCGCGGCCAGTCGGCCCGGGGGCCGGTGCTCGTTGCGCATCATCTGCGCAAGGTACAGGGCTCTCCTACCCACGTTGGCGGGGCTCGCTGTCACGTCGTGACGATTCAGGCGGCTGGCTATCGAGGTACGATGTCGTGGGCAGGAACCCGAGCCACAGCTTGGCAATCGAAGGCGCGGGATCACTCAGGCTGTGCACGGACCGGACGCGTGGGCCACGCACCTCGGCCGCAGCACGCGCGATGACGGTACGTCGCGAGACACGCTCCGCACGTATCTCGTTCAGAACCGCGCTACCCCAGCGCATGACGTCCACATAGTGGACGCCCGCATCGTACGATGCGCCGTCAGCCCGTGGAAGGCGTTCCCCGAGCGCCGTACGACACAGCAGTCCTGGCAGATCCACGCCGCAGGCGAGCGGAAATTGGATCGCACCGGAGAATCGGGGGTTGATCTCGAGCAGCATCGCGCGACCGTCGCGCTCGTCGATCTTGAATTCGGCTTCGGCCGGGCCACGCCATCTGACGGCCTCGAACAATGGCAGGATCTGCTCGACCAGTTCCGTCTGGTGCGTGCTGACGGCAGCCACCGTCACTCCGACCTGCGCCGGCCAGATCCGCAGCTTCTGCAGTACGAAGAAGGCGACGAGGCGGCTCTCGTCGTCGAACAGCAGATGTGCGGCATGGAGGTTCGTCACGGGTCCGGGGACGTACTCGGTGATGATCGCACCACCGTAAGCGGCGGCCGTGCGGGCGTGAATCGAGGCGAGTTCGCCCGCCTCGTCGACGAAGTGCACTCCGGTGCCGCCGCCGATGTCGATGCGTGGCTTGACCACGACGCGGGTGCCTGGACTGGACCGCAGCCACGAGGCGGCTTCGTCGGGCTCGAAGATCCGCGGCGCCGCAATGCGCAGCGACTGGCAGTGTGCTAACAGCTGCGCCTTGTCGTTGATCGCGTCGAATGCCGCTGGTGTGGGCAACAGCGCGTGAGTACGTTGCAGTATCTCCTGGCGCAACTGCACGGCAGCCCGGATTCCCCGCGTGGGAATGAACACGTCCGGACGCACCTGCTCCAGCGCCTCCAGCAGTGTCGCGGCGAAGTGCGGCGAGTCTTGCGGCGGCAGCAGCAGGTACGGCGCCACGACATGCCGGGATCGCAGGCCGAACGGCGATCTGCGGTCGTCCGCTCCCAGCACGTCGAAGCCGTGCGCGGTGAGAGCTCGGATCACCGACAGGCCGGAGTTGCGCGTGCAATTGGTGACCAGGACCCTCATGCGAACTTCCTGCGGTACCAGGCGCGATGGATGCGCAGGGACGATGGGGCGAGCGCTCGCGCAACGGCCGAGCGCGGCCGGTAGAAGACCGGGTGGACGACCAGCTCGCAGCCCCGGATCAGCTTGGCGCGGTAGGCCCCGTTTCCATACAGCAACCTGCGGATGCCGAGCGATGCCGCTCGTGCAGCCACGTGGTAGAAGCACAGGTTGAAGTAGGTGAAGTCCCGCCGCTGATCCTGGTCGACCAGGCCGACCCAGGCCGCCCACGCGACGGTGCCGCTCCGTACGAGACCGATCATGCCGAGGACCTGCTCTCCGCGCCGCGCCTCGAAGACCAGGAAATCCTCGGGCAGGCCGGCGAGCAGCCGCGGCAGGAACTCTGGCCCGTACGGCGGCTCAACGCCGTTTTTCCCCTTGTAGTGGGATCGCGCCAGGGCGTCGAGGGCCCGCGCGTGCGCCTCCTCGGGGGGCAGCCTCCGGATGGCGACCCCGCTGCGCTCATTGTGGTTGATTTCGTATCGGACGGTCCGTGCGGCGCTGCGACTGTGCCGGCGAAGGTGTTCGACGTAGCCATCCAGGTCCTGCCATTGAATCGCGAGCCTGGTCGTCGGCGCATCTACGGTCGCGGCGTAGCCACGATCTGTCAGCACGCTGGCCAGCACCGCATCGTCGTCGGCGATGGCTGACCGGACGGCAATGGCGCAACCGCGCGCTTCTGCACAGGATTCAAGTTCGTCCAGCAGTCGGTGGAGAATCCGCTGCGCTGCCGCGATTGGCGTGTCGGGGCGCACCGCGATGCCGCACCCGCTGCCGTGCGGCGGGCTGCACAGCATCAGCGGAGCCGTGGAACAGCCGAGCGCCCGGGCCAACCGCGTGCCACGTCCGTAAAGAAACCGGTCCATCTCGTTGACGGCCTGCCTGTCGGGGAAATGCCGGAAGACCGCGGTGGCCGCAAGGCCTGCAGCGTCCTCAAGCAGAAAGGCCTCCAGCCGCATCGGTTCGCTCGACGAGCGCAACAGGGCCTTGAGGACTTCGAGACGCAGGGCGGGACGCCCCCGTGTCACCTCGTGCCAGGGTGCGGGTGCGAGCCCATCGAAATCGTCCGTTAGTCTGATGCGCTCAGTCACCGGCGCGTTTCCGGGTCACGGGGGACACTCGCCGTACGGCCGGGGATCGCAGCGACTTGAGCGTTCGCTGGAGTCGCAGGTCGAGGCCCGGCAGCCTGCCAAGGTGCAAGTGCATCTGGAGCCGAAGTTCAACCTCACGGGCGCCGAGTTGCGCCTTGAACCTGCGCGACGAGCGATTGAAAGCGAGGGTGATGCTGTAGAAGCGAGTGCGACCCTGCGCCGCGAGCTGACGATACGACTCGCCGCGCAGGCGTTCGGCGAGCCGCAGTCCGCGGTACTGCGACGCAATGTACATGTCGAAAAGATAGGCCTCGTCGGGCGCAAGATCGAACAGTGTCTGGCCCGCTCCGCCGCCCGGGATTGGCACCCGGGTCAGACTCGCCCAGGTGTAGCCCGCGAGCTGGCCGTCGCAGAACACGCCGACGCAGCTGGCCGTGGTCATCAGCTCACGAATGCCCTCTGCGTTGAGTTCCCTGAGTGCGATTCGCGCGATCTCGGGCCCGTCCTGCGGGCCGAGCGGGCGCATCGTGATGCGCGGGTCCAGGGTCGCGGCCTGCGCGCCACAGGCATCCTCCAGCACGACGTAATACGGATACAAGACCAGACCCGCCCGCGCCAGCCGGTCGAGCAGCTCCTGCGCCAGAAGGCCGTGCCGGATTCGGCCGGTCAGGCGTGCGAGAAAGGAGCGGTCGCTCGCAATGGTGTGGTCTTGCGTCAAGGCGTTAGTCCATCATCTCTTCTGCGGACGAATCGAGCAGCCGACAGTGGTCGCAGAAGATGCCCCGACCGCAGCGCCGGCGCCAGCAGCTTACGGCGTGGTCGGCGGCCAGCGCGATGCGGGCGAGATGATCTGCCACGTTGGATCCTTTCAGCAGTACCAGATCACCCGGTTGGGCGAATCCCCGGAGCCAGGTCGAAGCATCCTCGACCGACTGGAAAGCATGAAATCGAAGGTCGGACGGCGAATCAAGGCGGCCGGCCAGCGATACCGCTCGCTCGCCAATGCCGATCACGTGGTCGGCTGCTTCGAGCGCATCCAGCACGCTGCGGCGGTACTTGCGCCCGGCGCCGCCGCCGGAATCCGACAGCGTCCCGAGCACGATGAGTTTGCGACTCGCAACGGCGTCATTCATGAAGCCGAACGCGGCTGGCAGGGACCACCGTGGGGCTTTCCAGTCGTCACGGATGAACGTCACCTCCTGACCCGTGCGATGCACGCTCATCCTCCCGAGCAGCGGCTCGAATGCGGCCGCGGCACGGGCGGCCTCGGCCATCGACATCCCGAGCGAGCACGCCGCGGCAGTGGCCGCGAGGACTGCGACAGACTGGTAGTCACCGCAGAGGCGTGTCGCCAGCTCGACTGAACTGCCGCCGTGTTCGATGCGCAGCGTCAGTCGTCGCGGCCAGCATGAGCGGAGCAACGTGCCCTGGAAGTCCGCCGGCCGGTGCAATCCGAACGTGACGACGCGTGCACGACTCAAGGAGGCCATCGGTGCCACCAGATCGTCGTCCGCGTTCAGCACCGCCAGCCCATCGGCCGGCAACGCGGCGACCAGTGTGCCTTTCTCATGCGCCACCGCCTCTCGGGTGCGGAACGCCGTGAAATGATCGGTGCCGATGGTCGTTATGACGCCCACGCGTGGTCGAAGCAGGGCCAGCATCGGCTCGAGACCACCGGGCTTGGATGCCCCAAGTTCCTGCACGCAGAATCGAATCCCGGGGCGGGCGCCGATCAGTGTTCTGGCGACGCTGTACAACTGGTTGTTGCTGTCGGTGTTCTTCATGCTCGGCGCGCAATTCGCCAGCATGGCATGGAGCAGTTCTTTGGTAGTCGTCTTTGCTGCGCTGCCGGTAACACCGATGAAACACGTGCCTCCAAGCACCTCGCGCCACATTCGTGCCGCACCGATGACCGGACGGCGATAGAGCGCCTTTGCGGCCGCCTTGGCGTCATGGGCGACCCAATCGACAACGCGGTTCATGGTGCCTTGGACCATGCTCACTCCATTGCCGTCGTGCGTGCAGGCTGCACGCCGTCCAGTGCGGCAGGTCCCCCCGGGAGGCGCACGAACAGCCCGGGACGCAACGATTCATCGTTGTCCAGGAACAGCCGGAACCAGAGCTCCAGCGTCAGCAGGGTCCAGGCTTGCATCAGGTGTTGCCGCGTCCAGCGCCGGGCGTGTCGTTCACTGCGGCCGAGGCGGTTCACGAGCCAGCGCCGGTCGAGCCAGCCTCGTTCGAGCGTTCGCGAATCGAGCAGCACGGCGCGAACCGTCGCCAGGCCTTGCGGTCCCGCCAGCCACGTTTCGTAGTCGCCCGGAAAGCCGAACTTGCGCCGCCGCCAACGGACGGGTTCGGGCAGCACGCCTGCCATGGACCGCCGCAGCAGCCACTTCGTCCAGCCGGCGCCGATCTTCTCGTCGTAGGCGAGCGAGAAGCAGAACTCGACGAGACGGTGATCGAGAAACGGCAGTCGCGACTCGAGGCCGAACGCCATGCTGATTGCGTCCTCCGAGTGCAGGATTTCCGGCAGCCCGGCGGAGCGCAGTTCGGCCCACATCGCATTGTTGAGCCGGCTGTGATAGGGGCGCTCGCCCGCTCGATCGACCCACGAGCCGAGCTGGCGATGGTGCCCGAGCGCTGACGGCATGGACCGCCATTGTGCCGCGAGGGGGTGTCCGCGCGGCAGCGCGCGGAATCTGCGCGCAAGGCTCTCGAGCACCAGTCGTGGCAGCAGCCGGTGAATGCCGGTCGACACCTGACCGAGCCGGCGAAGCTCCTCGAGGAGATTCAGCTCGGGAGGGCTACGGGCCAGGCGCCGGTCGAGTCGGTCGAGTGCGTACGGCAGCACGAAGCGGTCGTAGCCGGCGAGTATCTCGTCGGCGCCCTGGCCGTCGAGCATCACCGTCACGTGCCGGGCTGCCTCGCGCAGCAGGTGCCATTGCGGGTAGCGGCCGCGGATCGGTGTGGGCGCGTCGTGGTGCCAGACGATCGCCGTGGTCGTTGCCAGCAACTCGGCCGCCGGCGGCGTAATCCAATGCATCCGATAGCGCGCCGGATCATCCGCCACCATCCGGCAGTAGCGGCTCTCGTCAATCCGGGGGGAGTCGTACTGCAGGGAGAAGCACTCCAGCGGCGCGCCTCCGGCGCGAGCCGCGAGCCGCGTGATGGCGCTTGAGTCCAGCCCACCGCTCAACGCAACGCCCAGGGGCACGTCACTGCGCAGACGCAGTCGGACGGCATCCTCGAGCAGGTGCCGCAGCGCGTCCACTGCGTCCGGTCGATGCGTTTCGGTGCCGGCTTCGA
>Ga0315286_10000357_pt1 | contig 37995 bp, 42 predicted proteins | sample YL17G10_0_MG_FD_205038 | JGI IMG/M metagenome (GOLD analysis project Ga0315286, IMG submission 205038) | Sediment microbial communities from Yellowstone Lake, YNP, Wyoming, USA - YL17G10_0 | ecosystem: Environmental > Aquatic > Freshwater > Lake > Sediment | place: USA: Wyoming | collected...
GCAAATATCCGGTGGGTGACAACGCTCAAAATTGCATCGCTTATCGAGCGTGAAGCGGGAGGGGCGAGTGATATGAAACTTATCTCCGGCATTATCTGGAACAGATTAAATACCGATATGAAACTGCAGATTGATGCGACCATGCAATATACAAAAGGAAAAAAGCCGGATGGAAGTTGGTGGGGAGGAATTGATTTAGCTGAAAAGAGTAATGAATCGCCATATAATACGTATCTTCATGCAGGATTACCACCAACACCTATTTGCAGTCCGTCAATTACATCTATCGAAGCAGTGCTTAACCCCGAAGAAACTGACTGTTTGTTTTATCTTCATGACAAAAATAAGCAGATTCACTGTGCAGAAGCGTACGCCGAGCACAAGCAAAACATTCAAAAGTATTTAACGCCTTCTTACTAAGTCCCGAGCGAAGTCGAGGGATTAGTTTAGAAGGAGTTATACCCGGAACAATTCTGATTGTGAAGTGGTATACAATAGAGGTGTATAATGACGCCATAGGAAGCTACCTGTCCGGAAAGGTTAGGTGCGTGTGAGTAAAGAAATACCCCACAGATCCCACGGCGAAGCAGTGAACCGGCGAAGGATACTGGCTGAGACTCGGCAAAGAGCGGTGTTTAATGTGGACCAACGGATTATCGAGAGAAGCCAAGCGGGGCGGCGTTTGACGGAAATTGATCAAATACTGTCTCCTGACGACAAGACCTTATCAATCATGAACATTCAGGAACGGGAGCAAACCCGGACCGGTTTGGAAATTGAACACATTTGGCTGCAGTTAAAGTTGGACATAATCACCCAAGCGGAAAAAGAGCGATTACTCGCAGATAAATTCGACGAACTGGAAAAGCACAAGCCCTCATTGTATAGATGGTTGACCGAGAACGAACACGGGTTGTCTATGGCAAAGCAGATTCGTAATAAGGTGATGCCACCCATACGTGTTACAGGATATTATACGAAGCGCTGAATTATATGTATAAATTATCTCCTTCAGACTTCGCGTACCTTTATGAAGAGTGCAAGTTCTGTTATGTGTTGCCGCAATTTTGGTGTAGAATGAGGATACTGCTCACATATCCTCTTATATGCATCTCGAAAGCAATGACATAGCTAGTGGTTTGAGTGATGAACGGTTTAGTTTTGTTACGTCGAGTTTAGCTAATCGTGATATTACACAACGCTTTTCTGATAAAGAAAAATCAGAATTAGCTCTCTATATTCAGCAGTCTTGGGAAAATCTACATCAAGATGCACAGTATCGACAAGCAGAAATCCTCAGCATAACGTCAGAAAATTTTACGTGGGGGAAATACCCCGACGCCGAAGCATACGCACGTGTTGATCAACACAGACAAGCTGTAATAAACAGCAAACACGACACCCATCTGTACGCATCGGTCAATTTGGAAGACAGTGATGACGTTCTTGCGACACAAACAATATTATTACAACTTCAGCGTCCGAATACTATACTGGGAACTGCATATTTTCCTTATGAACGCGGTGATCGGCCGGAAATTCATGTGGACGGAAGTCAGGAGCTTCTTCTTCTCAACACTCTTATCATGAATATTCAGCATTCAGGAGTGAGAGGACTTATCCATATTAGCCCTCATTCTCCTGCATTTCCGTGGTTTTGTTTAAAAGCCGGAATATCTCCACTCAGTTTATCAATTATTCCCGGACTGATTAAAGAAGCAGCGAAACAAGGTTTTTTAGATGATATTATTATTACTGCAAACAGTGATGATGGTGCGAAATCATCACGCCTGTTTCTAACAAATTATATACAGTGTGAAGATTCAATTAACGGTACTAAAAGGAAAGAAAACGGTAAAACAATTGTGACATATACAGAAGAAGATTTTCGAAAAGTCAAAAATAAAACCGTCATTTTTACAGAAGATATCATCTCAACCGGTGGAACCATGGCATCAAGTATTTTTCAATTACTTAATCAGGGGCAAGCAAAAAGAATTATTATATTAGCAACGTATCCGATATTTGCCGGTAACGCGTTTGAACGGTTAGGACTTGATTCCCGAATTCAAATTATCACCACCGACGGAAGAACACCGATGACAGATATTACAAAATCAAACTATGTAACGATTATACCCGTCAAAGATAAACTTCCGAAAGTATTAGAACTTGACAAACAAGGTGTCAATTTCTGGAGTCAAACAGGAAAAGAAAAATTGGAAGAACTCGGTTTGTGTATTTTTCCGTGGTAAATACTGCCAATGTCGGGCCACAAAAAAACCCCGCATAAAGCAAGGTTTTTTTTGTATTACTCCAAGGAGTAATTAAACAAGTTTTACATTTTTTGCACTTAGGCCTTTTTCACCTTCCACAACGTCAAATTCAACTTTCGCTCCGACTTGAAGCGCGTCAAATGTAACACCGACTAGGTCTTTTGAATGAAAGAAAAGGTCTTTTATTTCTCCTTCACGGGAAATAAAACCAAATCCTCTATCTGTTTTTGTTTTAATTGTTCCAGTCATAATAGTTTGTCTCCTTTCAGACACTATTATACCAGATTTCGTGTTTTTAGGCGAGGAATGGGTATTTTACACTGATTCTTTTTCCGCGAGGAGATCGCTTAACCGGTACAGCCGTTGCACTCCGTTTTCAAGTTGGAAATAGTGGAGAACGTAGGCGATAGACAGGTAGGTGAGTTATCGGTAGTGCAGTCCTGGATTGATGCCTTCATCAAACGGTTTGGCGATTTCTTCCGGGGTTAACAGAAATTTTTGGATGACATATCCGCTGGGAAATGTTTGGGTCGTTACGGGTTCTCCCGTGATTGCAAGTTTTTGTTTCATCCATTCATAGGTCATATATGTGCCGTTTTGCGGAGCAATAACAACATAGGTGATCGGTTTTTTTACAAACGGATAGACAGTCTTGTTTGAGTTTGTTTGAGCATACAGCATTGCATACCGCGGTTCGTACGCCATGATGTCCGGAGAAAAGACGAAATATCCAAAATCATTGTCACTTGAGGTAAACACCGTGTCTGTGACTGTTGACAGAGCTTTCCAGGAATAGGGTGATACGCCGACGAACAATTCCTTCCACGAACGGATATTGACAGCAATGCCGACATAATTTGTTATGACGATTATTGAGAAAAATATGAGAAATACCAGCCGTTCTTTTTTTGACGGCGTGTCCACTAAAGACGTGAAGATGAAAAACACAAAAAGAAATATCGGGAATGTATAAAAATACAGGAGGTTAAATCGGTTTGTGAGACTCAGGGCAAAATAGCCGATATAAAAATAGAGGAAAAATCCATAGACAAATCGTTTATTAGGATACCTGAACATCGTGTAGACAAGCATGAGGAGAAAAATAATGCAGGTGTACGCACTCCCAAATGTTATTCCGTGTCGTAAAAATTCTATTCCGGTAAACATGACGTCAATTCTGTTTGCAATCAGGGAGAGAAATGACCGCGCAGCATCTGTTTGTTGGAGCTGTCGGATTGCCGCATGTACCATCATGAAGTTGTGACGGATGTCAAAAAGGATATATGGAGCAAGCGGAATATAATAAATAAAAGGTACGCCAGTATATGACGGAATCGTTTTCTTTTGAAGATGTCATACGTAATGACACTGTAGGAAAGGAGAATGAGGGGTGCGCCGACAGCCAGTTCTGATTGAAATGCCGCACCGACAAGAAGCACATGCGCAATGAGATAGTGCAGTTTTTCGGTTTTTAGGTATTGGATAAAACAGAAAAAGATAAATGGGAAAAGAAAAAATGCTCCGTACGGATGAAATAGCTGATACGTCTGAAAGACCATATATTCGGAACAAAACAGAACAAACAGCCACGCTGCCAGTTCACTGAATAATTTTTTGGCGATGAGAAAATAGCCAACGAGGACACCCGTGATAAGTGCAATATAAAACCATGAAACAACTAGCGGATTACCGTGACCCAGCCAGTATGCGGGGTAAGTGAGATAGGCTCAAAACACACCGTGAAAAAATCCCGGGGCGCTGGAGCGGGGACCAATAAGGACTATTGTTTTTTGTCGGATTTCATCCAGGATAAAAAAATCACGTCCGATGTCAGGTGAAAACATTACATCGCCCTGCCGTACAAACCAGGAGGCAAGGAATATATTGATGCATGTGATAATGAAAAAAAGAATGCGGAGGTATTTATTCATACAAGTACCCCCAGCCGGATTCGAACCGGCGGTCTGCGCCTTGAGAAGGCGCCGTCCTAGGCCGACTACCACAAACGAGAGCAACAGCACCGTTTGTGGCCATGTATGGTGCTTGCACTCATACATGGGACGATTTTGTACCGCGTATCGGAGTCGAACCGATGATTTGCTGGTTGAGAACCAGCCGTCCTAGGCCACTAGACGAACGCGGCAAAAGTATGCTTCAACATTATTTTAAGTGTACGTTTTCCTTGTGTTGTTTTTAAATATTTTTCCCGTTCATGTGCATCTATCTTATCAGTAAATGCTTCGTAATAAATAAGTTGAACAGTATCCATACGGTATGTTGTGTGGACATGTCCTTGTTTATGTTCTTGTAATCTTCGTTTTAAATCACTTGAATATCCTGTATATAGTTTATTTTTTTTATCTTTCAACACATAAACATAATGCATAATTTTCCGTCCTCGGCCGACTACCATAAACGAGAGCATAGCACCGTTTATGGCCATGTATGGTGCTTGCACTCATACATGGGACGATGGGGGCGAAGTTCCTGTTAATTTTATCAATATCTACTTGACATCACAAGCAGAGTTCGATAAACTTTACCATTGTTCAGCTCCCGAAAGTTAATTTCGAAAACTCGCGGGAGATTTTTTTAGCCTTATATATGGATAGACCATTACTAACAAAGCAAGGATTACAGGAATTACAAGTTGAATACAAAGATGTGGTAGCGATTAAGCGGCCGGCAGCCGTTACCAGGCTTTCTGATGCCCGGGAGCTTGGAGATTTGAGTGAAAATAGCGAGTATGCATCAGCAAAACAGGATTTGGCCTTTATTGACGGAAGAATTGCAGAACTGGAAGAAATTCTTCATGGAGCAAAAGTCATCACATCTCACCCGAAAGGGCTTGTTGACGTTGGGTGTAAAGTGACGATTCATATGAACGGGAAAAAAGACGTGTTTCATGTGGTTGGAGAGTGGGAAGCGGATCCGTCAAATAAAAAGATTTCTCATTCTTCTCCACTCGGTAAGGCTCTCATGGGGAAAAAGGTAGGAGAAACAGCTGAGGTGGAAGCGCCGGCAGGAAAAATCTTCTATAAAATTATTGAGATAGAATAATTACGGCAGTTTCTGATAAAATAAGAATATGCCGACACTCGACGAACTTCGATTGACAAGAATTCATAAACTTGACGCTCTGCGGAAAAAGGGTATTAACCCGTACCCCTCAAAAATTATCCGTTCCCACACTGTTGTTAAGGCTCGCGAGAGCGAAGGAAACGATGTGGCAATTGTTGGAAGAATACTCCGGCAACGGGGTCACGGAAAGATAGTATTTTTTGATATTCAGGATGAAACGGCACAGATACAGATTGTAATTAAAGAAGATGTTTGTAGGAAGGAATCATTCCAAATACTTTCTCTGGTAGATATCGGTGATTTTATCTCAGTTCAAGGAGAGGTAGGAAAGACACAAGCAGGAGAAATGTCAGTATTTGCTCATGATTTCCAAATGATAACGAAAGCTATTCTCCCGCTTCCGGATATTTGGCATGGGTTTACGGATGTAGAGGAACGGTATAGGAAACGGTATCTCGATACTATTTTAAATGCTGATGTAAAACAACGGATTGTTCTTCGAAGTCAAATGATCGATTCGATCCGTGATTTTTTGACCAATAGGGGATTTTTGGAAATAGAGACGCCCACACTCCAGCCAATATACGGCGGAGGATTTGCCCGGCCGTTTTCCACCCACCACAATGAGTTTGATGCTGATTTCTATCTTCGCATATCAGATGAAATGTATCTCAAACGTTTGATTGTCGGTGGATTTGAGAAAGTGTTTGAAATAACGAAAGTGTTTCGGAATGAAGGGATTGATCATGATCATAATCCGGAATTTACGATGTTTGAAGCGCAAATTGCGTATCAGGATTATTTCTACGGAATGGATATCATTGAAGAGATCATTGAATTTGTAGCACAGCGCGTGTTGGGAACAACCACATTTACCTACCAAAATATCGAAATGAGCGTGAAGCGTCCTTGGCTACGATATACACTTATTGATGCAATCAAAAAATTTGTGAGTATCAATCCTTTAACGTGGAAAACAATCGAAGAAGCGAAAAAAGCAATACAAGCATTGAATATTGCAGAAAAAAAGATGAAAACAATAAAAACAATGAAAACGATTGGTGAATGTATTGCGTTTGTATTTGAAGAATTGGTCGAACCAAAATTAATTCAACCGACAATTATTTATGACTATCCTATTGAAGTGTCACCTCTGGCTAAAGAATGTGAGGACCCGCGTTTTGGGGAGCGGTTTGAAATGTTTGCGTTCGGATCAGAACTCGGCAACAACTATTCAGAGCTCAATGATCCGATAGATTTGAAAAAACGGTTTTTGGATGAAAAAAAAAGGGAAAAAGCAGGATTTGCTGAAGCACATCAAACGGATAATGACTATCTTGAAGCAATTGAACACGGGTTTCCTCCGACGTGCGGAATTTCAATAGGAATTGACCGGCTGGTCATGCTCCTCACGGATGCTAAATCCATTAAAGAAGTTATTCCGTTTCCAACCCTTCGGCTGGAATCAAAATGAAAACACTGCTTGTAGCAACCACGAACCCAGCTAAGCTTGCGGAACTTCGGGAATTTTTGTCTGATCTTCCTATTACACTTGTGAGTCTCAAAGACGTTGGGATCACGTCGCATGTTGAGGAAATAGGCAAAACATTTGAAGAGAACGCTATTTTGAAAGCTACGCATTATGCAAAAGATTCGGGACTAGCAACAATTGCTGATGACGGAGGAGTGGAAATTGATGCATTAAACGGAGAACCGGGTGTGAATTCCCACCGCTGGATTCATAAGAATCGGGAAGATGAGGACGAAGAACTGATACAACATGCCCTCATCAGGTTAAAAGATGTTCCAATGGAAAAGCGCGGGGCACAACTGCATTTGGTTATCGCCTTTGCAACGCCTGACGGAAAAACGTTTACCAGCGAAGGGTCGATCCGTGGAGTCATCCCGTTTAAGGATGCGCCGTACAGAAGAAAAGGGTTTCCCTACCGGTCGCTTTTGTATTTGCCGGAGTTAAAAAAGTTTTACAACCACGACGAATTGACCGAAGAAGAAAATAGAACGTATAATCATAGGAGAAAGGCAATAGAGGAATTGAAACCTATTATACAGAAAACACTATGTTAGATATTAATTTCATCAAAGAGAACTTAGAGCTGTGTAAACTCGCCGCTAAAAATAAATACCGTGAGGTTGAGTGGGAGAAACTCCTATCACTTGATGAAACCCGACGGAAATTAATCAAATCCGTTGATGATTTACGGGCCAAACGGAATGAAACCAGTAGAAAGCCCATTGAAGAAGCGCGGGAAGAGGGGAAACAGATTAAAGAGTCTTTAAAGGGGCTTGAAGAGGAGCTTCGAAAGGTTGAAGAGGAACTGCAAGTACTTATTCTGACTGTTCCCAATGTTCCGGACAAATCAGCGCCGGTCGGGAAAGACAGTTCAGGAAACGTTGAGGTAAGGAAATGGGGAGACATGCCGGTGTTTGATTTTACCATCAAAGATCATATAGAGCTTGCAAAAATAAATGATTTGATAGACTTTGAACGGGGAACAAAGGTAGGAGGGTTCCGCGCATACTTTTTGAAACATGAAGCAGTGCTTTTGGAGATGGGAATCTTGTGGTACATGATGCGCAAACTTACTTCGAAAGGATATATTCCTCTTATGGCTCCGTCACTCGTCAAAGAGTTTACGCTCTTTGGAAGCGGACAATTCCCATGGGGAAGAGACGAAGTGTACCATTTGGAAAAAGACGATATGTATCTGGCTGGGACCGCGGAAGTGCCGGTGACTGCATATTTATCTGATGAAGTACTGATTGAAAAGGAAATGCCCATGAAATTTGTCGCATTTTCTCCGTGTTTCCGGAGAGAAGCGGGAAGTTATGGAAAAGATACAAAAGGGATCTATAGACTGCACCAATTCAATAAGATTGAACAAGTAATTATCTCAACAGCGGATTCGAGTAAATCTCTTACTCTTTTAGAGGAATTACTCGCAAACGCAGAGGAAATTCTTCAGGATTTAAAATTACCCTATCGGGTGTTATCGATGTGTACCGGAGACATGGGTGAAGCGCAGGTGAAAAAATATGATATTGAAACATGGATGCCATCAAGGAATGCCTATGGCGAAACCATGTCAGATTCATTTATGGGAGATTTTCAGGCAAGAAGACTGAAAATCCGATACCGTGGAAAAGACGGGAAAATGCAATTCTGTCATACGCTCAATAACACGGCTATTGCATCACCGCGGATTCTTATTCCCATTCTTGAGAACTATCAGCAAAAAGACGGCTCAATCCGGGTTCCTGACGTTCTCGTTCCCTTTGTCGGGAAGGATGTGATTAGCCGGTGAGCCATTGGTTGTCGTATTTATTTCCCCAGAAACTTGCGGAGTTTTCCACGAAGCATAATCAATACATTCGTGTTAATGATGAATTTGGACAGCGGAAATTACTGGTTAATGGATCGGTACAGTCAGGTATTTATATCCGTTCTCTTTGGAAGGGCGCATTCAAAGCGTTTGGTATTTCAAAAAACCGGCAGTGTAACAATATATTGGTATTAGGAGTTGGAGGAGGGACAGTTATCGAGCTGTTACATAGTCAATTTCCGAAAGCCCGTATAACCGGCGTTGATATAGACCCCGCGATTATCGATATAACTAAGAAGTATTTTTTAACAGGAAACATAGCGTATCTTGAGTTTATTACTGCTGATGCAAAGAAGTATGTGCAACAAAGTAAATTAAAATATGACTGTATTATCATTGATATTTTTATTGGAAATGCAATTCCTGAATTTGTGAAAACAACGTCATTTATAACCCTTTGTAAACAACGTCTTTCTTCAAACGGCGCCATATGCATCAATTATTTGCAGGACCGCGAATATAAAGAAAAGTCAGATGAGCTCAATAAAGCGCTTTGCAGTATGTTTAGAGCGGTTCAAGATTTTCATATAGCAAATAACAGATTTTTCTTCGCATCCATAGTATAATTGTCCCATGTTTAAGTTTCTTGGAAAATTACTTGATAGCAATGAAAAGGAGATCAAACGGCTTCGGGTCACTGTTGAGAAGATCAACAGTTTTGAGCAGGAAATTAAGAAATTAAAAGACAATGAGTTTGTTTCAAAAACAGCAGAACTCAAAACACGTCTTTCAACTGGCGTTATACTAGATGATCTTCTCCCAACCGCCTTTGCACTTGTCCGGGAAGCGGCATTGCGGACAATCGGAGAACGTCACTATGATGTGCAGCTGATTGCTTCTTTAGCGCTCCACTACGGAAAAGTAGCTGAACAGCGCACCGGAGAAGGAAAAACATTATCAGCAATACCTGCATTGTACCTCAATGCTCTTTCAGGAAGAGGAGCGCATCTGGTGACAGTCAACGATTACCTGGCGCGCCGTGATGCAGGATGGATGGGACCGGTCTATCATTTTCTTGGCATGTCAGTATCGGCAATTATTTCCGAACAGTCGTTTATGTATGACCCGACAGTTGAAGACAAAGAGGCGGGGGACTGGAGACTGAAACACTTGCGTCCGATAACCCGGAAGGAAGCGTATGCAGCTGATATTACGTATGGAATAAATAGTGAATTCGGATTTGATTATCTTCGGGATAACATGGTTTCAGATGCATCCCAACTTGCGCAGCGTGGTTTCCATTATGCAGTTGTCGATGAGGTAGATTCAGTCTTAATTGACGAGGCTCGTACTCCCCATATTATTTCTGCTCCGGATTCTGAAGCAACGCAACGGTATTATGAATACGCAAAAATTGTAGACAAGCTCACGCCGACAATGGATTATATCATTGATGAAAAACTCCGCACTGCACATCTTACTGATCACGGAATAGTAAAAGTTGAAAAAGTGATGGGGCTAGGAAATATTTACGAAGAGGATTTTGAGACAGTCCATCATTTGGAAGCAGCACTCAAAGCACGGACGTTATTTCTAAAGGACAAAGAATACATCGTAAAAGACGGACAAGTGGTCATTGTCGATGAATTTACCGGAAGGCTTCTTACAGGACGCAGGTTTAGCGAGGGAATCCATCAGGCAATTGAGGCAAAAGAGGGAGTAGCGATCCAACAGGAGAGTAAAACGCTTGCCACCGTGTCACTTCAAAATTACTTCAGAATGTATGAAAAATTATCGGGTATGACAGGGACAGCTGCCACAGAAGCAGAGGAATTCCGGAAAATATATAACCTTGATGTACTGGTTATTCCTACACATAAACCGATGATCCGGAAAGATTTTCCTGATAGTGTGTATAAAACAACCCGGGCAAAGTATGTGGCAATAGCCAACGATATTATTGAGTGTCACAAACGCGGACAACCGATACTCGTCGGTACTACATCCATAGACAAAAATGAAATCATCAGCGAACTTCTTGTACGGAAAGGAGTTCCCCATCAACTGTTAAACGCTAAAAATCATTTGAAAGAGGCTCTCATTATTGCCGAAGCAGGGAAACTTGGGTCTGTAACAGTTGCAACGAACATGGCAGGCCGGGGAGTTGATATTATCTTGGGCGGTTCCAAACCGGAAGAAGTACTATTTGCAACAAAAAAAGAGTTTGAAAAAGCGCAGGAACTTTGGAAAGCAGACCATAAAAAGGTAACAGACGCAGGCGGTCTTCATGTGATTGGATCAGAGAGGCACGAAAGCAGGCGTATTGATAACCAGCTTCGGGGTCGTGCCGGAAGGCAAGGGGATCCCGGATCAAGCAGGTTTTACGTGTCACTTGAAGATGACATCATGCGGCTTTTCGGAGGAGATCAGGTAGCGAAACTTATGACCATTTTTAAACTTCCTGAGGATGTTCCTCTTGAGCATCCCATGGTATCTCGTTCCATTGAACAAGCGCAGACAAAAGTAGAAGGATTTCACTTTGACTCACGCAAACACTTGGTTGAATATGATGATGTACTCAATAAACATCGGGAGATTGTGTATCGTCTTCGCAGGCGTGCCCTTCTTGAAGAAGCACAAAAGGATCAGATATTAAAAGATCTTGAGAGTGAAATAACAACACTCGTCAGCGTTGCCAAACAGGATGGAACACTCGATACGGAAAAAATTACCCAGGAGTTTTCAACCATTATTCCATTTGATAGCAATTCCCAGGGGCAACTAAAAACACAACTTTCACAATTACCTGCTGACGCCGATGCAATAGACTTTTTAAGTCGTCTAAGCCATGACATGTATGCAACCCGTGAAAAGCAGATTAGCTCAGAGATCATGCGGCAGGTAGAACGGTGGGTGACGATTTCTGTTATTGATAATTTGTGGATGGATCATCTGGAGGCAATTGATGATCTTCGGGAAGGAATTGGACTAAGAGGCTATGGACAACGGGATCCGCTGGTTGAATATAAAAATGAAGCGTATTCCATGTTTGAACGGCTCATGGCAGCTATTAGTAACGATGTAGTGCATCGGATTTATAAAGTACAGGTACAACTTCCTCACGGAGCAACTCAAAATAAATCCGTAGAACTGCCAAAAGAAACAATAATTACAAAAGAAGCAAAACGTGCGAGAACAAATGAAGAATCGCGACCACAACCAGTTGTGAATACTAAAAAGCAATTAGGTCGCAACGATCCTTGCTGGTGCGGAAGCGGAAAGAAGTGGAAGAAATGCCATTACCCGAAATTAGGTTGATAAAATAAATAGGTATGAAGTCAGCTATTAAAGGTAAAAGAGGAAAACGGATTGTAGTTGGAATTATTGCAGGTTTCATATTCTTTTTTCTCTTCGGATTACTGTATGTAGTATTGAATTTCAAATCCTTGATTTATCCGCCGCTTCATCGGTATCAATTGTCTCCGCGTCAGTATGTAAAGGAAAAAGGAAATTTACTTCCGCAAGCCGCATCGATATCGCTTATTGTTGAAGAACATGGAGGGAGAGATAAACCACAGGTTGCATTGACATTTGATGCTGATATGACACCCGGGATGATTCTTATGCTTCGAAGCGGCATAGCCAAATCATGGTATAACAGAGATATTAAAACCATTTTGGACCAAACCCGGACAAAAGCAACGGTTTTTTTGGGAGGGCTTTGGGTGCAGACGTATCCACTGGAAGCAAAAGAGTTAGCAATAGATCCGCTTATTGAGATAGGGAATCATTCATACAATCATTACGCGTTTGCCAATAGCTGTTATTCACTACCGACTCTTCCTGATGATCAAGATGAAGATGATGTATTGAAAGCGCAGCATATCATCAAAGCAATCACCGGCATCACGCCGAAATATTTTCGTTTTCCGGGCGGTTGTTATGACCGCGTTGCTTTGCAATCGGTGGCAGATTTGGGATTGACGATTGTTCATTGGGATGTGGTTGCAATGGATGGGTTTAATGAAAACACCGATTCTATCGTCCGAGCAGTAGAATCACAGGTACAAAATGGTTCTATCATTGTGATGCATATCCATGATGGCTCGTATGCACCGAAAACTGCCGAAGCGTTGAAACGGATTATTCCGGACCTTCGTAAACAAGGGTTTGAATTTGTAAAAGTTTCTGAAATACTCAAATAGGAAAGATACTATTCGTACCTGATTGCATCAATGGGTGATAGGTCAGCTGCTTTTTTGGCAGGAAATACGCCGAAAATAATACCCACTCCTGAGGATACTCCAAGAGCAATACATACGGTCATGAGATCAATGTACACAGGAAACAAGGTGCGTAATGCTAATACAATTACAAACGCAACAATAAGTCCTAACGCTCCTCCTAACGCGGAAAGGAGTATGGATTCAGCCAGGAACTGATAGAGTATATCAGTTTTCAATGCTCCCATTGCCCTTCTAATTCCAATTTCCCTGATGCGCTCAATAACTGATACATACATGATATTCATAATTCCCACTCCTCCTACGATGAGAGAGATTGCCGCGATAGCTACAAGAACCGAATTAAGGATGCTGAATATTGAGTTGATGGTATTGAGTATTTCGGTTTGTTCCATGACGGAAAATTCATCCTTTTTATATCGTTTGAGAAGTGTTTTTGTTGCATCCTGTTTAATTGCGGCAACGACTGTTTCATTTACTGCTTTGATATAGAGCATCATGTACGTTTTTGCCGGGTTAAAACTGTAGGCGGCGGTATGCGGAATATAAATATGTTCATCTACACTCGGAGCGCCTAATCCTCCTCCGCCTTTTGCTTTAGCCACCCCAACAATTTTAAAAATCAATTCTTTCATTTTAACAGTCTTTCCGACAGCTCCAGTTGCAGATCCAAAAATCTGTTCTGCCACTTTTGGCCCGATCACCATTTTTTTTGCTCCTTTTTCTACGTCGCTTTTGGAAAACGGGACGCCGTATTCAATTTCAAGATTCATGACATCAAAAACATCCGCCGTGGTAGCCGCAAATTCGTACGTTTTTGTATCAATATCTCCTTGTACGGCGGCATATCCGGAGACGAACGGAACTACGGCCGATACATTTTTCACTTTCTTGAGCGTCGTAACATCTTTATCATCAAATCGAATATCGCTCGTCATACTGCTGGCTAACCCTCGGGATGTATTTCCCGGCATTGCATACAAGGTATTCGTTCCCAAGCTTTCGAACTGTTGTTTGATATATGCTTTGAGTCCTAAACCAAGAGCAATCAGAAGTACGACGGACGAAACACCGATAAGAATTCCTAAGGACGTGAGAAAAGTCCGGATTTTATTCCGGTTAAAATCTTCAAACGCTGATTTAATGATGAAAAGAAAATAATCCATGTTATTTTTGTTTGAATAATTTTCCGTCCCTAATATACAGTTTTCTTCTGGTTCTATTCGCTACATCCTGTTCGTGTGTGATGACAACAACTGTGACCTTATCTTCGCGATTTAGTTTTTCTAACAAATCCATGATGGCGTTTCCGTTTTTGGTATCAAGATTTCCGGTTGGCTCGTCAGCGAGTACAACTTCCGGTTGCATGATAAGTGATCTGGCAATAGATACCCGCTGTTGTTGACCGCCGGAGATTTTATTCGGGAAAGATTTTTCTTTGCCGGATAATCCGAATTTTTGAATTAATTCAAGAGCACGTACTTTCGGATTAAACGGCAATGCTCTTCGGGCATAAATTGTCGGAAGTATGATATTTTCCATGGCGGTGAGTTTATTGATGAGATTAAATTGCTGAAACACAAATCCGATAAATTTATTCCGTGCGTTTGATAATTCGTTATCCGAATACTGGGATATATCGCGGCCATTAATGGAAATTATTCCTTTGGTTGGTGAATCCAATAATCCCATGATATGCATGAGTGTGGATTTTCCGGATCCGGATGGGCCAAGAATTGCAGTATATTCTCCCTTTATTATCTCTAAGCTGACATCGTCCAGTGCTTTGAATACTTCTCCGGAGATGTCGTACTCTTTAGTAACATGAGAAAGTTTAATCATAGAGGATATCACCTTGCGCAAGGCCTCCGGTAATTTCTGTCATATCATCGGATTCAATCCCGATTTGAACATATTGTTTTTCTTTACCTTTGCTTGTTTTTTTCATGACATAATTTTTTCCGTTCTCGCTTTTCAGAAATCGGATGGGGATTGCAAGCACATCAGTTTTTTCGGAAATGGTGAATGTTGCATCGGCGGTCATGCCAACGCGATATTTTGTTGTTTGTTCGAGTGGAAAGCGGACGTCAACCTCGTAGACCGTGCTCGTTTCACCTGCTTTGGGAGTGAATGCTACTCCTTGTACCTGTCCCTGAATGTGGGTGTCAGGAAACGCATCAAATACGATATCCGCGGACTGACTTGCAGTGATAGTGGATACTTCTGTTTGATCGGGAAGAACGGATAGATAGATGGACTCCGGATTGACAATTTCAAATTCCGCTTGGGTTGGAGTGATGTTGACTCCGGCTATTGGTGTGCCTACTTTAGTGACGATGCCGCTAATTGGAGTGATAAGTGTTGCATACTTTAGTGCGATATTTTTTAGTTCTACATCAAGGACTGCGCTATTTAGATCAAATTGCGCTTTTTGAAAAGCACGGTCAATATCATTTCGCTGGTTGACGGAGAGTCCCCAGTAATTCTGGGCAGGCGCCTGATATTCGTCTTTTGTCTGTTCAAAATCCCAGCGGGTTTTGCTGTAGGTATTAAGATATTTTTGCAGATTTTTTTGTAATTCTAGTTGGTCAAGCCCGGCAATTGCCTGATATTTAGTCACAACGTCTCCTTCTTTTACGCCGACCCATGTTAATAATCCTGAACTTTGAAATCGTAAGGTAATTTTTTCTTTGGCATCCAGTTTGCCGGTTACCGTAAGGGTCTGTTTAATGGTTTCTTTTTTGACCGTGTACGTTGTTTCCTTTACGGATTTTTTTGTTGCTTGTTCAAATCTATTCCACCCGATAAGGACTCCAATAACAAGAAGCGCAATAATCCAGGTAATTTTTCGTTTCAATAGTCGTTTCATACGAAGAATATATTATATCATTCACTGGTGGTTGACAAAAGTCTTCATTTTCTGTACAACCATACTATTATGAAAAAATTTCATCTCAAATTTCTTAAACACAAAACCCCGTTCTCTTTTATTGTTCCCGTACTCATCATAGCACTCCTTATTGTAGTCGTCGTTGTAAAAAAGGATCGGGATCGAATGGTAACCTTAAAAACAAAAACAATACCGGAGATTATAGCGAAAGTTGCAGGGGACCCAACGATTAAAGTAAAAGATGTGACGAATCTAAAAAAAGTTAGCGGAATATATCAATTTGAATTGAATCTTGATATGAACGGTACACCAAGAACATTTACCTCATATATGACGCAAGATGCGAAAATATTTTTTACCACAGGAAGTGTTATCAGTGAACTTAATAAGACACCAGCCACAGCACAACAACAAACGCAACCGAAGCTCACTTGTGCTGAAGTAAAGAAAGCTGATACAGCAAAAGTGACCGCGTACGTGGTTTCTCAATGTCCCTTTGGTCTTCAGATGCAACGGGTGATGAATAAAGCAATCGGTGAACAACCGGCTCTTGCCAATGTTCTTGATGTTAAATATATTGGGGCAATAACCGGCGGAAAAATTACATCCATGCACGGCGATGCGGAAGCACAGGAGAATTTACGCCAGATATGTATCCGTGAAGAACAAAAGACACTGTATTGGCCATATGTAGCCTGTTATATGAAAGAGGGCAAGTCTGATGCATGTCTTTCGCAAACAGGAGTCAATGCGACAGCGGTACAGGCATGTATGACGGATAGCAAAAGGGGACTCGCATTTGCACAGAAAGACTTTGATTTGCAAGCGAAATATAATATCGGCAGCTCACCAATGTTACTTGTGAATGATTCCCAAATCGTATCAGAATTCGATTTTGGAGGACGCACTGCGGATGCGCTCAAACAAGTAGTATGTTGCGGAGCAACAACACAAGGAAGCTATTGTTCAAAAGATTTAACGAAAGATGAAGTAGCAACTGCCTTCTCATTAACAGAAGCTGCAGCAGCGGGGGCAGCAGCAGCAAACTGTTCCACTAATTAACGGGTTGAGCGAAGATGAGTGATAGCTGATTTGGTGACCACACGTCCTCGTGGGGTACGCTTGAGAAATCCAAGTTGCATAAGATACGGTTCGAGTATTTCTTCAACTGTTCCAATATCTTCTGAAATTGATGCAGCTAATGTTTCAATTCCTATTGGTCCGCCGTTATGTTTTTCAATAATGGTAGTAAGCAGTCTTCTGTCAGAAGCATCAAGACCGGCGTTATCAATACCAAGAAGAACAAGCGACTGTTCAAGGATGGGTTCTGTGATTGTTGGTTCTCCGGACACTTGTGCAACGTCCCTACTGCGTTTCAGCAGTCGAAGAGCTATACGCGGAGTACCCCGACTCCGTTTAGCGAGTTCCAGTTGTGCCTTTGGGGCAATAGATATATGAAGTTTCTTTGCAGCCCGGTCAATGATATGTTCCAAATCAACAGGAGCATAAAAAGAAAGTCGTTCAATGACGCCAAACCGGTCCCGCATAGGAGAAGAGAGAAGGCCGGCGCGGGTCGTAGCACCAACAATGGTAAACGGTGGAAGATCGAGCCTGAGCGTGCGAGCTGAAGGTCCTTTTCCAATGATAATATCAAGAGCAAAATCTTCCATTGCCGGATAGAGTGTTTCCTCAACGAGCTTATTGAGCCTATGAATTTCGTCAATAAACAGAATATCATTGGGTTTAAGATTGGTGAGAATTGCAGCAAGATCTCCGGCGCGTTCAATTGCAGGACCTGATGTAATTTTTATATTTACTTTCATTTCTTTTGCAATAAGGTACGCAAGTGTTGTTTTGCCTAAGCCCGGTGGTCCATACAAAAGAATGTGTTCCAGCGCTTCTTTTCGTTTCTTAGCTGCTTGAATAGCAATATGAAGACTTTTTTTCACTGCTGTTTGACCATAGAATTCATCCCATGATGAAGCACGTAAAGAAGTGATCATGCGTTCTTCTTCCGGCGGTGCTGTTTCAAACAGGATATCTTCCTTTTTTTTATTTTGTTTCATATCATTTTCCTAACAGTTGTAATGCTTCACGGAGTTTCTGTTCCAAAGTAATTGCTTTTGCAGGTATTTTTTTCATTATAGTAAGAACTTCTTTTCTCACAAATCCCATGGAAAGAAGTGCATCCATGAGTTCTTTAGTTTCCCCTTCAAGATCATCCCGAAGGTCTAATTCCTGTAAACTCCCGAGTTTACTTTTTAATTCAATAATGATTTTTTGCGCATTTTTCTTACCAAGCCGCGGAATAGTAGTAAAAAATTCTACATCACTGTGGGTAACTGCGCGCTCTACTGCATTTACTCCGCGGTCAAGAATGGGGAGAGCTGTTTTTGGCCCGATACCGGATACCGTAATAAGAAGTTCAAATAAAGACAATTCTTCTTCAGTAGGAAACCCATAGAGATCAAATGCATCTTCCCTGATGTGGGAATGGATATATAAAAGAATTTTTTTGTTAACCGCGAGTTTCTTTGCACATTGGCCGGTAATAAATACCCTGTATCCGACGTCACCCACAAATAAGATGGTCTGGTTTTTATGAAATGAATATACTGTTCCTTTTAATGCGCCAATCATACGAGTTTTTGTTTCATGCGGTACGAAAATGCATGGGTCAGGGCTATTGCAAGTGCGTCTGCTACGTCATCGGGCTCCGGTGTTTTGGTTAGATGTAACTGCCGGGTCACCATGTATTGTACCTGCTTCTTGTCTGCTTTTCCATCTCCGGTAATACACCGTTTCACTTCAAGCGGGCTATAGGAAAACGTAGTAATTTTTTTTAATGAACAGGTTAATAAGAGTACTCCACGCGCCTGTCCGACTGACATTGCGGTTGTTGCGTTTGTTGCAAAAAATAATGATTCTATCGCAACATTGTCCGGTTTGTATTTGGATAGCAGTGTTGATACTGCCTGCTGGATGTCTATGAGCCGCTCGTCATCAGGTTTTTCCTTTTTTGTTTCAATGATGCCGTAGGCAATTGCTTTTGGTCCTGTGGGTGTTTCTTTGATAACGCCCCAACCGACACGTGCAGTTCCCGGATCAAGCCCCATAATAATCATGGTATTGTTATAGCACATTCTCTTTTGTTTTTCTTGCCAAAACCGTATACTTACATTCGATGCCGCTCATTCTAAAATTTATCATCTCTCTTGTTACAACCTTCACCATTGTTGCCGGTACCAGTCTTGTGTGGCCAAAAATAACAAGCTATCCCCGGCCCGAACCGTTAACACAGGTACGGAATATGGTTGTAGATACGGATATTGGTAAACGTGTAGCTCAAACTCTTGGAGTGCAGGATGAGGCAATAGTTGTGCCGGTTGATGTCGGATCAGTTGCAGGAGCAGCAATTTCATCAGCAGCTGCTGATGTACAACAGAAAGCTAGTGATGCAGTAAAACGGGAAATTATCATCCAAGTAGTGAAAAAAATTGAAACACTCGCTCCGGATCAAAAGCAAGCTATTAAAGAGCAGATTTGTAAATAATATGAATGAAGATTTGAAACTACGGGCGCAGGAATTAATTGGAAAACTTCGATTGGATGATAAACGGAAACTCCATCGTGAGCTGGAGGCCGTTAGCATGAAAGAAGATTTTTGGAAGGAAACCAGAGAGGCTGCAAAAACAATGAAACAACTCGCAGAACTAAAAAAAGAAATCGACGAAGGAGAAACAATAGAGCTACTGGTAGCGACTGGAGAAGAGAAAGAACTAGAAAAAGAAGTGAATCGACTTGAGTTTGCGACCTATTTATCGGGCTCCTACGATCGTGGAGATGCAATACTAGCCCTTCATGCCGGTCAAGGTGGGACAGAAGCCATGGATTGGACATCAATGTTATATCGTATGTATCTCCGGTTTTGTGAACGGAAAGGATGGGAGACGAATGAAGTAGATTATACTCCCGGTGATGAAGCAGGTATTAAAAGCGTCACGATTGAAATAACGGGTGCGTATGCGTACGGGTTTTTAAAGGCAGAAAACGGAGTGCATCGATTGGTTCGTCAGTCTCCGTTTAATGCTGACAATTTGAGACAAACTTCATTTTCCATGGTGGATGTTATGCCTGTTATTGAGGAATCACAAATAACTCCTATTCGTGAAGAAGACCTCATCTGGGATTTTTATCGGGCCGGCGGGAAAGGCGGCCAAAACGTTAATAAAGTATCAACTGCGGTACGACTGACGCATAAACCATCCGGAATTATTGTGACGTGCCAAAGCGAACGCTATCAGGGACAAAATAGGGAATACGCAATGAAATTATTGCGTGCAAAACTATGGACAAAAGAAGAGGAGAATCGTCAAAAGGAACAGGCGAAATACAAAGCGGTATATAAAACACCGGGGTGGGGGAATCAAATTCGATCGTACGTCCTTCATCCCTATCATATGGTGAAAGATTTGCGTACTGAGTATGAAACATCCAATACGGACAGGGTTCTTGATGGTGATATTGAAGATTATATTATGGCGTACTTGAAAAAAAATGTATAAGTCGTGATAATGGAGGAACTATGGAAAAAATAGATCCGCTTGCCAAAGCACAAAATATAAACAATGTACCTGTCGCTCCCGAGGTAGAACCTATGACAAAACAAATGAAAATGATTATCGGAGGCGTATTTGTTCTTATGATTGGACTTGGAATTCTCACCGGGTATATCATATCAGGGAAGAAATCTGCATCAACTACCACGTCAACTGCTTCTGCCGGCCCGACGGCTACCGGAAAAAATGTTTTTGGAAGCGCTGATAGCAAAACGTTTACTGATAGCGCAACAGGAGTAATAGAAAAAGATGGCATTAGCGGTGAAGGGACACATAAGCTTACTCGGGAAGGCGGACCATCACAAACAGCATGTTTGGTTTCGTCTGTACTCGATCTTGATCAGTTTGTCGGAAAGAAAGTAAAAGTGACGAGTAAAACTATGGATGCGAAAAAATGTCCATGGTTTATGGACGTTGGGCGTATAGAGATTTTATAGTAATGGAATGATTCGATTTGACCACGTATCAAAAGATTTTGGCGGAAAAAACCCCGCTCTTTCTGATGTATCCGTTGAAATACCAGACGGAGATTTTGTATTTCTTATTGGTCCAACCGGAGCCGGTAAAAGCACACTTCTCAAACTCATCATTCGCGAATTAGTTCCTACGGAGGGTACGATAACAGTTGATAACTGGGATAGTACAACCATACCGGATTCGCAAATTCACCTGCTTCGCCGGCACGTGCGCATGGTATTTCAGGATTATAAGCTTTTGATGGACCGCACTATTTATGAAAATATATCTGTTGGCATGGAAGTATTGGGAAAACCCCAAGAAGAAATTGAAAAAGGAGTCCACGACGTGTTGGAACTTGTTGAATTATCTGATAAAGCCAATGTATTTCCGGCTCAGCTCTCTGCCGGAGAACTGCAGCGTATTGGGATAGCTCGGGCCATCGTAGGAGGTCCAAAGATACTTCTTGCTGACGAGCCGACAGGAAATCTTGATCCTGAAACAAGTGAAGAAATACTCGATATTCTAAAAGAAGTCAATAAAATGGGAACAACAGTGATTGTCGTCACGCATAACGCAACACTTGTGGATAAAAATAAGAAACGGACACTTACGCTGAAAGCCGGAAAATTAGAAAATGATGAAATAAAGGGAAAGTATCATTTAACCAAAAGGAGTCATCATGAAAAAGAACACTAATTCCATTTGGACTCATATGCGAAGGAGCCCGTATCAGACACTTGCTGCAATATTAACCATGTTTTTGACGTTTCTTCTTGGGGGAGTATTTGCCTTAACAACAGGTACTTCACTAGCCATACTGCGGTATTTTGAAGGCAAGCCACAGCTCACGGTCTTTTTTATGGAAAAAGCCGGCAAACCTGAAGCTGATGCGCTCAAGATAACATTGGATGGAACGGGTAAGGTTGCATCGACGAAATTTGTGTCTAAAGAAGATGCGCTTGCCATTTACAAAGAGCAAAATAAAAATGACCCGCTTCTTCTTGAAATGGTGACCGCTGATATTCTTCCGGCGTCTCTTGAAGTGACAGCCACAGAGCCAAGATTTCTATCAGAACTTGAACCGATTATCAAAAAAGCTGATGGAGTTGAAGAGGTTATTTTCCAAAAAGATGTTGTCGATGCGCTTTTATCGTGGACGAACGCAATCCGGATCATCGGAGGAACACTTGCCGGTCTTTTGGCATTTGATTCGCTTCTTATTATCATGACCGTGATCGGACTTAAAATAGCGATGAAAAAAGAAGAAATTGAGATACTTAAACTTATCGGAGCTTCCCAGTGGTACATTCGAAAACCATTTATTCTTGAAGGAGGAATTTATGGAATAGTGGGCTCGTTTTTCGCGTGGCTGATTATAACAATTATTCTTCTTATTTTCCGACCTGCACTCCTTTCATTTTTAGGAGCAATTCCTGTCATCCACACGCTTTTAGTTAATCCTGTATCCTCTACAACGCTTATTGCGTTATTCGGGCTACTCGTTGTTCTTTGTACAACCGGATTTCTTCTTGGCGCAATCGGGAGTTTAATAACACTCGCGCGGTATATTAAATTTTAAGCATGCATGAAGAGAACAATAGTCATATTTTTACTTGCTGTCACCTCGTTATGTATTGGTAAGTTCGTTTTTGCCCAAGACATTTGTCAACAACAAGATCCGTGTGCCGGGAAACCTGCTGAAGAACGAGTAGGATGTTACGAAAACGTCGTTTTAACCTGCGATAAAACCAGAGAGACGTTATCTTCTCAAATTACGTTCATGAATAGCAAAATTGAACTTGCAACCTTACGTATAAACGCACTACGATCAGAACTAACAAAGTTAAATAATGAAATAGAAGAATTGGTTAATGAAATTGAACGATTGGAAGGATTGTTAACCAAGCGATTAGAACTGGTTATATATAGAATTCCGCAGTCGTACAAACGAAGTGTAACTCCAAATTTTGGCATCGTATTTTTAAGCAGTAATATTTCTGATTTTATCTCACGGGTGAAATACGTCAGTCGTGTCCAGCAAGAGGATGCACAACTGTTGTTTCAGTTAAAGTCCACACAAAATAATTATGCTGAACGAAAAGATATTCGAGAAAAGAAAAAGGCCCAACGGGAACAATTGAAAATTCAATTTGAAAAAGAGAGTAGAGATCTTGAGACTCAAAAAAGGGATAAACAGATTTTACTGGAACAAACGAATAACAGTGAAGCAAAATATCAATCACTTCTTGCTTCAGCGCGTTCAGAGTTAATTGCTATCCAAGGAATCATCGCCGGACAAGGATCGGAAACCAAAGTTGGTGATGTGAAAAAGGGTGATAAGATAGCAGCAGTTATCGGTGCGTCTTCGTGTAATTCAAGTGGTGCACATCTGCATTTTATGGTCACAAATAGTAGTGGTGCAACACAAAATCCATTTAATTATTTAAAAAGTGTTTCGTATGAAAATTGTTCCGGATATTCCTGTGGAAACTCTGACGGTGACCCTTTTAATCCATCTGGTAGTTGGGATTGGCCGATTGAGCCGACAATTAAATTTTATCAGGGATACGGAAGCACGTGGGCGGTAAATCATACATGGGTTAGACAAATCTATTCATTTCATAATGGTATAGATATTTACGGTTCTTCTTTGGATGTCAAAGCGGTGCAAGATGGAGTTTTGTATCGTGGATTCTATTCAGGCAATTGTCGTTTACAATACGTAAAGCTCGAACATAAAGATTCAGAAATGAAGACATTTTATCTCCATGTGAATTATTTTTAGTTTGATAGGGGATGAAAGGTTAATTTTTATGTCTGCCCGAATACCAACTATTGTTGGCATAGTGGTCTTATTTTTCTTTTTTCCGTCTTCTGTTTTTTCAGCTGCTAATTTTATCCCCTTGAATGTTGATACAACAAGTCCTGTTATTGGTGATTCATTTATTATGCAGGCATCTGCAAACGGTGCTGTAACCGGATCGAAATATTACATAAAATGTAGAATTGGACCAAGTAGCACATCCTTGACTGAAGGGCAAACACTCAATGAGCAAACAAATACATGGTTGGATGATACAGGATCAAATGGTGCATGGGTCGATATGCCACAGATTTTGGTAAGTGAAGATGGATCATGGCAAGGATCAGTAACATGCCGGATAAAAAGTTCGGCACTGGACGAAGCAAAATTACTTTTTCTTCGGGCTTGTCTCAATACAAACGATGCTTGTGGATCAAGTTTTCAATCAACCAGTTCATTGGTACTTTCTCCGAGAATACCTACACCAACGAATACGCCCATCCCGACTGATACGCCAAGTCCCACAAATACGCCCAGTCCAATTCCAACGGTAACTATGATACCAACAAAATCGCCTTCTCCGACAGCAACTCCAACTGTTAAACCAACGATAACTTCGACTCCCATAGCTACTCCTACTGCTGAATTAATCACGACGATAACTCCCAGTCCTACGGCAGCAGTGTTAGGGACTCAAGATACTCAAGTGTCCAAAAATAAAAAGTACATCATTGCGCTTCTGTTTATCTCCGTCGGATGTGCGCTTCTGGCAGCTGTGTTTGTCATAAAAAATCGTCTATACTTAAAGAAATGAAATATATCCGATTTTGGCTTCCGGTATTGTTATTGATGGCTGTGATATTTGCGTTTTCATCACGGCAGAAAGTTACGTTTACCGATTCATATGTATTAAGTTTTCTGTTTTTTAAAACCCTGCATCTCATTGAATACTATGCGTTATATGTAGTGACCTATCGGGCAGTACGAAATACAGGCAAGAACAAAAATAGCGCATGGGTGATCGCATTTGTCATAATAAGCGTGTATGCAATAAGCGATGAAATTCATCAAAGGTTCGTTCCGACTCGGGAAGGGAAGCTCCGTGATGCTATAATTGACATGTCCGCAGGAGGACTTGCATGGATAACACTAAAACAATTATTACCAACAATGCCAAAGAAACTCAAAAACTTGGCGAGGAATTGGCAGCTCATATAACCCGCGCAAGAAAAGAGGGGACAGTTGTCCCGCAAATTCTATGCTTATATGGAGAACTTGGAGCAGGGAAGACGGTATTTACGCAAGGGTTTGCAAAAGGATTAGGACTCCCCTCCCGTTTGGTCTCCCCTACGTTTATTATTGTCAGGCGCTACGATATCAAATTATACGTACGGTATCTGTATCACGTTGATTTATATCGGTTGCAAAAAATTGAAGATATTGAAGGTCTAGGTCTGGTTGAATTATTTAATGACCAACAAGCAATTGTTGTGGTTGAATGGGCTGAGTGGTTAGGAAGACTGCTTCCGCGGCAGCGGATAGACGTCCGTTGGGAGAAGGTAGTGGATGATACAAGAACTATTACAATTTCTTATGTTAGATAACGCACGTATCCAACAGGCAATATCCGTCATTAACTCCGGAGGAATTGTTGTATTTCCAACAGATACGGCATTTGGTGTAGGTTGCAGGATAGATAATAGCGAAGCAATTAATAGGGTATTTAAAATACGAAACCGTCCCATGACACAGGCATTACCGGTTCTCGTTTCATCAATTGATCAGGCACTCGCCTATTTCATTCACCCATCAGATATTGTGCGACATCTCATGCAAACGTATTGGCCGGGAGCGTTGACGATTGTTGATTATTGTAAAAAAAATATGTTGCTCTCCCCTATCCGTGGAGGCGGAGAAACAGTTGGAATACGCTTCCCAAACCATTCAGTTCCACAATTGCTTATTGAAGGAGTTGGGGTGCCTATCGTAGGCCCGTCAGCAAATTTTCATGGGAAGCCGACTCCATTTACCTTTGCTTCGTTAGATCCGGCATTTTTGGAGTTAGTAGATTTTGTTATTCCGGGCGAATGTACGAATGACGCGGTATCAACCGTTGTGGATTGCACTGTCGAACCATATCGAATTATTCGTCAGGGAGCGATTGTATTATGAACAAACAGTGCAAACTCATTATTGATACGAGAAACTCCGTTGAAACAACGGTTTCCCTTTTTTATGAAGAGAAAGAAGTAAAAAAAACAGTACAAACCAATCATGCTCATTCACAAGCTGTTCTTCCGTTGATTGAGAAACTCCTTCAAGACGCTAAGCTGTCACCTTCCCATATCCAAAATATTGAAGTATTGGTGGACAAAGGGTCATATACAGGCAGACGTGTGGGGGTGGCAATAGCAACAGCATTAGGAACGCTTCTTTCTATCCCTGTTAACGGGAAGACGGCTAGTGATCCAATAAAGATTTCGTACGATACAAATAAGTGGTAATTTTTTCTTCGACTGGGTATGATTAATATATGCGTCATTTTTTGAAGCATTTTTTATTACCGCATCATTCAAATAATCATCGGGCAAAGGCACTCCACATAGATTCACTTCTTTGCTATGTGCTTCTTTTTGCCATATTTAATTTAGGCATCCGGATTATTCATCGGGAATTTCCCAATGTCTTAGGTTATGCAACAGATATTCGTGTAGATGCGCTACTCGCTTCGACGAATGATGAACGGGCAAGCAATGGTCTAAATCCGCTTAAGCTCAATGCCACGCTCTCTCAAGCAGCTGCCGCAAAAGCGCAGGACATGTTTACGAATGATTACTGGGCGCATAATAGCCCACAAGGGAAAACTCCATGGTCATTTATCGTAAATTCCGGATACCGCTATACGATTGCAGGAGAGAATTTAGCGAAAAATTTTTCAACAAGTGGCGGCGTTATATCAGCGTGGATGGCATCACCAACCCATAAAGATAATATTATTAAACCGGGATATCAGGATGTTGGATTTGCTATAGTCAATGGCATATTAAACGGTGAAGAAACGACTCTTGTTGTGCAAATGTTTGCCGCGGGAGGATCCCCAATAGCAGTAAATCCGCCGGTTGAAACAGTGATTCCTGAAGTTGCATCTTCAGTTGAAGAACCTCAAATATCAGTGCAAGGTGCAGGATCTTCGATATTCAAGCCTATTTTTAATATTCCAACCGTTACCCGCGATATCGCATTCATGTTTATGGGGCTTATTATCGGAGTATTAATCCTAGATGGACTCGTTGTATCCCGAAAGCAAATTGCCCGAGTTGCCGGACATAATATGGCCCATATCCTGTTTTTCGTGGCATTCTTTATCGCTCTCACGATGGTTCGACGGGGAGTGTTATTATGAAGCTAACATACGTTAATTTTGTTGTTCTGGGTATTATTCTTGCTTCAGGGATCTTTACCTTTTGGGGAGCACAACATGATAAGACAATACAATTGTTTGTTGGGATTGCTACAGCAATAGCGTATGTACTATGGGGAATGATCTATCATGCTCTCGAAGGAGATTTACATTTGAAAGTTGTGATAGAATACGGTCTCGTTGGTGCGATAGCGATCATATTACTGCTAACCATACTATGGACATAAATCATATCTTTCGAAAGGAGCAACTATGCAGGGATTAATAATCGCAGGAGGTTTAGCAACACGACTTCGACCGTTGACCTTGGTAACAAATAAACACTTGTTACCTGTATACAATAAGCCAATGATTTACTATCCCATTGAAGCAATGCAGCGAGCAGGCATTAAAGAAGTTTTATTAACCTCTGCCGGCGAATCTATATCTCAATTTGCAAATTTGCTTAAATCAGGAAAAGAATTTGGGATGCGGTTATATTATGGAGTACAACAGAACCCCAAAGGAGGCATTGCAGATGCAATTGCTGTAGCTGAAGAGTTTACTCGCGATGAATCGCTTCTTCTTATTCTTGGAGATAATATTTTTGATTACAATCTCAAGCCGGCTGTCGTTGCATTTGAAAAACAGGGAGTGGGCGCAAAAGTTTTTGGTATTCACATGAAGATGGATGCCAGGAATTACGGCGTTATTGAAGTTGATGACAAAGGAAAGGTATTATCCATTGAAGAAAAACCTGAGTCTCCAAAATCTGATATCGCACAGACCGGTATTTACATGTATGACCGGAAGGTGTTCGACTATATTAAAAAGTTATCTCCATCAAATCGGGGTGAACTTGAAGTGACGGATTTAAACAACATGTATTTAAAAGACGGGAATTTAACCTGCGAAATTATTGATTGGTGGGTTGATGCGGGAACATCCTATGATGAACTCCTACGGGCAAATAACCAAGTAGCAGAAAAAATGAGGAAAGGATAAGTATGATTGATGGGGTAATGATAAAAAAATTAGCCAGACACCCTGATGAACGGGGATATTTTGAGGAAATAATCCGCGTGACAGATGATTTTTTTAAGGAAGGCTTCGGACAGTTATCCCATTCATATATGGTGACAGGTGTTGTGAAAGCATGGCATGTTCATAAAACACAGATTGACTGGTGGATTTGCATAACAGGAAAAATAAAAGCAGTTATATACGATAATCGAGCGGATTCTCCTACGTATAAAGAACTAAATGAATTTATTCTCGGTGATGATCCGGATAATATTGTGTTGAAAATTCCGGCTGGCGTTGCGCATGGGATGAAAGTAATCGAAGGACCGTGTCATTTTGTCTATGCAACGAGTTCTATATATAGCTCTCAGGAAGAAGGACGAATTATGTATGATGATAAAGATATCGGATACGATTGGGTACAAGGGATTCCGATAACAAATACAAAAATTACCTAATATATGAAATTACTTGTCACAGGTGGCGCAGGGTTTATTGGTTCTAACTTCATCCTATATTGGCTTCATACCCATAAAGAGGACCATATAGTAAATCTTGATAAGCTCACCTATGCAGGAAACCTTGAAAATCTTACAGATATTCAACACGATCCGCGATATACATTTATCCGGGGGGATATTGTCAGTCCTGTTGACGTGAAACAGGCTATGCAAGGAGTGGATGTTGTTGTTCATTTTGCAGCAGAAAGCCATGTCGATAGGTCAATATTAGAAGCCGCCCCGTTTGTCTCAACGAATGTCGTTGGAACGCATGTGTTACTCGAAGAAGCGATGAAACAGAAAGTAAAACGGTTTCATCATGTATCAACAGATGAAGTATTCGGATCATTGGAATTAGGAGTTGATACAAAGTTTAATGAACAGACAGCGTATGATCCGCATAGTCCGTATTCAGCGACAAAAGCATCATCAGACCATTTGGTTCGCGCGTATTATCATACCTATGGACTTCCAATAACTATAACGAATTGTTCGAATAATTACGGACCGTATCAATTCCCGGAAAAATTCATTCCTCTAGCCATCACCAATCTCATTGAGAAGAAGAAAGTGCCGTTATATGGTGATGGGTTAAATGTCCGGGATTGGCTTTATGTAGAGGATCACTGTCGGGCAATTGATGTGGTACTGGCAAAAGGGAGAATTGGGGAAACATATTGTATTGGCGGAGTGACCCAAGATATTGATAACCGTACGGTAATACATAAAATTCTTGCGTATTTTGGGAAAACTGAAGCAGAAATTGAATATGTGAAAGACCGTCCCGGGCACGACCGCCGGTATGCTATCAATTGGTCAAAAATAAACAAAGAGCTTGGCTGGAAACCGGCATATGATTTTGATACCTGGCTTCAAAAAACAATTCTATGGTATCAGGAACACCAGTCGTGGTGGAGAAGGTTAAAAAACGGAGGTAAACCTCAATGAATATCATAGGAACCGGATTATCAGGACTTGTTGGATCCCGTGTTGTAGCACTGTTAGGAAATACGCATTCATTTGAAGATTTGAGTTTAGAATCAGGAGTTGATATTACAAATTTTGATGATGTAGAAAAAAGACTAACCTCATCAAACGCTCCGTGGGTGTTCCATTTTGCAGCATTTACCGATGTACAAGGAGCCCAGATGGAAAAAGACAAAGGAAATGAGAGTATTTCATGGAAAGTGAATGTAGAAGCAACGAAAAATATCTCTTCTCTCTGTCGGAAATTGGGTAAACATATCCTGTATCTTTCAACTGATTATGTATTTGATGGGAAAGCAGCTTCGTATGATGAAAACGCTGTTGGAAATCCACAGGGGTGGTATGCGAAAACGAAGTATGAAGGAGAGAAGATTGTGAAGGAGCTTCAAGATTTGGGATTAGTAGTGAGAATAGCTAATCCCTATAGAGCAAGTCCCGTTGGCCTGCCTGTCGGCAGGCAGGGAAAGAAAGATTTTATGCATAAGATTTTAGATAGATTACGAGAAGGGTTCCCAATAGCTGCTCCAACAAATCAAAAAATGACAGCTACTTATATTGATGATTTAGCCAGTGGAATAGCAAAGCTGATATCTGTCAATGCCACAGGGGTGTATAACATTCCCGGATGCGATAGTTTTTCTCCATATGAAGGAGCTCTGATGATAGCAGATGTATTTGGAGTAGATACAACAAACATTTCGCAAACGTCATTTGAAGCATATTTTTGTAATCGTGCTCCAATTCCGCAATACGGAGTGCTTACACATGATAAAATTGAATCTCTTGGAATAAAACTACATACGTTTCGTGAAGGATTAGTTGAAGTTAAACACATGGAGGAAAAATAATATGACCATTTCATTTATTGGGCATGGATATGTGGGACTGGTAACTGCTGCAGTATTTGCGGATTTAGGAAATACCGTCTGGGTGGTTGGAAGAACAAAGGAAAAAATAGAAACATTAAAAAAAGGTATTGCAACGTTTTATGAACCGGGACTATCGGAACTCGTGAAACGGAATGTTGATGCAGGAAGATTACTTTTTACCCTCAATTATCATGAGGCAGTTGTTCCGTCAGAAGTCATTTTTATCACTGTTGGTACTCCTCCAAAAGATAATGGAGAGGCAGATTTGAAAGAAATATTTAATGCGGCAAAAGAAATTGGGAAAAATCTTGTGGGGTATAAAGTGGTTGCGGTTAAAAGCACGGTTCCTCCCGGAACGAACAAAAAAGTAGCAGCAATATTGGATGAAACGAAGCCAACCGGCTCATCATTTGCCATTGCATCAGTACCGGAGTTTTTGCGTCAGGGACAGGCAATAGGTGATACCATGCATCCGCAGCGGGTAGTGATCGGAACAACGTCTGACAGAGCGCAAAAGCTACTTGTAGATCTTCATAAACCAATTAATACGAAAATAGTGGTATGTAATGTCGAAACTGCTGAACTTATTAAATACGCTGCAAATTCAATGTTATCAGTGAAAATTTCATTTGCTAACGCAATGGCATTTTTATCCGAAAAAGTGGGAGCTGATGTAGAAAAAGTATTAGATGGTGTTGGACTGGACCACCGAATTGGAAGGAGTTTCCTTTATCCCGGAGTTGGGTACGGCGGGAGTTGTTTCCCTAAGGACGTGAAAGCGCTCATTGCTATTGGAAAAGAATACGGATACGATTTTACCCTTCTGAAAGCAACTGATGCAATAAACGACGAAGCGCGATTGTATTTTATTGAAAAAATTCGAAATCATTTCCATGGAGATTTACAAGGAAAAACAATTGCAGTTCTTGGACTTTCATTTAAGCCGGATACTGATGATATGCGGTTTGCTCCGTCAATTACCATCATCGAAGCGCTTATCAAAGAGAAAGCTCGGGTTGTAGCATACGATCCGGCCGCAATTCCGAATGCAAAAAAAGTATTACCCAAGGATGTTATTTTTGCAACATCTCCGTACGAAGCGGTAAAAGATGCTGATGCTGTTGCAGTTGTGACAGAGTGGAATGAATTCAGGCAACTGGATATGGTGAAACTCGCTAAAGGATTGAAAGAGCGGGTTCTTTTTGATGGAAGAAATATATATGATCCTCAAACATTGAAAGATTTAGGATACACCTACTATGGAGTAGGAAGAATGTAAGGTATACTATATAGTAATTCTATAATACGTAAGGAGGAAATATTGTATGGCAGCAAAAAAGGCGCTTATTACCGGTATTGCAGGGTTTGTCGGAAGTCATCTTGCGGAATTATTGCTTTCCAAAGGATTTGAAGTATATGGATTATGCCGACCCCGTTCAAGAATTGATCACATCATCTCTATTATAAATAAGTTACATTTAGAAGACGCTGATGTTTTGGATTCTCATAGTTTATACGGAACAATATCCCGCGTCAAACCGGATTATATATTTCATCTTGCGGCACAGTCGTTTGTTCCAACCTCGTGGATATCTCCATCCGTGACACTTGAGGTAAATATTATCGGGTCTGCGAATTTATTTGAGGCAGCGCGTCAAGCAAAGATTGATTGTGTCATACAGATTGCCTGTTCATCAGAAGAATATGGGTTAGTACATCCGGAAGAAATACCGATTAAAGAAACTAATCCGCTTCGTCCGCAGAGTCCATACGGTGTGTCAAAAATTGCCATGGATTATCTTGGATATCAATATTTTTGTTCCTATGGGATGAAAATTATCCGAACAAGAGGATTTAATCATACCGGTCCGAGGCGGGGTGAAACATTCGTGACATCAAATTTTGCAAAACAGATTGCAATGATTGAAAAAGGAAAACAAGAACCGGTGATGAAAGTGGGGAATTTAGAAGCAGAGAGGGATTGGACAGATGTTCGCGATACTGTAAAAGCCTATTTACTTTCTGTAGAGAAGTGTGATCCGGGCGATGTATACAATATTTGTACTGGTAAAGGTATCAAGGTTCAGAATATGCTTAATATCCTACTTGGGATGAGTAAAGTAAAAATTAATACAATTCAAGACCCAAGTCGGATGCGACTTTCCGAAGTCCCGATGTTAATTGGTGACAACAGCAAGTTCGTTGCAAAAACCGGCTGGTGTCCGGAAATACCATTTGAAAAAACTATGGAAGACCTTCTCAATTATTGGAGAGAACGGGTATAAACGGTATGAACGTGGTTATCATCCTTCCGACGTACAATGAACGGGAAAATATAGAATTAGTACTTGATGCACTTCATAAAAAAGCAAAAAGTATACCTCATCACATATATTCGTATCTTGTTGTTGACGATTTGTCCCCGGATGGCACGGGGGATATCATAAGAGCCTATCAGAAGAAGCATACAGATACATATTTATTAGAAGGAAAAAAAGAAGGATTAGGAAAAGCGCTTCTTCGGGGAATGACGTATGCAGTTGAAAAGTTACATGCGGATTATATTCTCCAAATGGACTGTGATTTATCGCATGATCCAAAAAAAATCTCTGAGTTTATTCAGGAAATTGATAAAGGAGCTGATTTTGTCGTAGGTAGCCGGTACATAAAAGGTGGATCAATTCCATCTAATTGGGGTATTCACAGAAAAATTTTTAGCGTCGTTGGGAATGCTATTGTCCGTTTTGGACTTGGGTTTACGTATGTTCACGATTGGACAGGTGGATTTCGGGCATATGCAGTGAAATATTATCACCAGTTAAAAGATCAGATGAAGGAATATAGCGGATATGTATTTCAAATTGCATTTTTACATAAAGCTATTCAGCAAGGAGCGCATGTCATTGAAGTCCCCATTCATTTTACCGATAGAAAATTCGGACATTCAAAAATTGCACCTGCCGAGTATATTAAAAATGTCTTGTTGTACGTGGGGATGCACGGGCCCTTCGGAAAATTTCTGATTGTCGGAGGATTCGGATTTGTTATCAACGCTGTTTTACTTGTCGTGTTTCGGGAATGGGCTGGATTATCCCCAACAATAGCTAATCTTATCGGAGCAGCGGCAGCGATATTTTCTAACTTTAATTTAAACAATATGTGGACATTCAAGGAAAAGAAAATAACGTCTCTTGGTATGTATCTGGCCAAATTAGTCCAATTTTACGTCACGTCATCAATCGGGGTCATTGTCATACAAACAGGAACAATTGCTCTCGGAGTGAAGTTGTTCGGAGAGAGTCGATATTTTATCTATTTCCTCATAGGAACCGGACTTCTTCTTATTTGGAACTACACCGTCTATTCAAAAATTATTTGGAAGAAGAAATAAGACGTAACTATGAAATATCGTATTTGGCGAACTATTCTTTCATTGCTTCCTATTATCTGCATTCTTATGCTTGCAGCATATCTCAGGCTGTACAGGATTGCTGATTACATGACATTTTTAGGAGATGAAGGACGGGATGTTCTGGTAGTCAAACGGATGCTTGTTGATGGAAAATTTACACTTCTCGGTCCTACGGCATCGGTTGGCGGATTTTTCATGGGGCCGGTCTATTACTATTTTATGCTTCCGTTTCTCTGGGCATGGAACCTTAGCCCCGTTGGTCCGGCTGTTATGGTAGCGCTATTTGGTATAGCTACTGTGTTACTTGTATATGTTGTTGGCATTCAATGGTTCTCAAAGCCTGTAGCAGTAATTTCTTCGCTTTTGTATGCAATTTCTCCAATTATAATCGCATATTCCCGTTCATCATGGAATCCTAATATCGTCCCATTTTTTGCATTACTATCGATGTATATATTGGGGAAAGCAATATTGACAAAACAATATACTCTTTTATTTTGGGTTGGATTATGTGCAGGGATAGGTGTGCAATTACATTACACCTATCTATTTCTTATTCTGACACAAGGAGTGCTTGTAGCAGTTCAATACCGAAAGTTGAAGGTAATCGATATTGTATATCTAGTTTTAGGATTTTGTCTGGGGTTTTCACCATTTCTTGCGTTTGAACTTCGTCATGGATTTACTAATTCCCGTTCAATTTTGGAGTTTGTGTTTGCCGGAAAAGATACGGGATTTCAATGGCATCAATTTATCGGAAATATTCAAGACGTATCCTCACGGTTATTCGGACGGTTTATCATTCGGATTCCGGAACCCAATATGTTAGGTGGAATACCAAGTACTATTCGCGGGTCTTGGAGGGTGGGACAATCACTTCTGACTGTTGGTGGACTTATTGCCCTTATGACGCTCGGAATCCGTTCGAAAAAAGCAAATAACCAAAATAGGATGAATATCTTTATCCTTTTATTAAGTTGGTTTGTCATACCCCTTTTCTTTTTTGGTATTTATAAAAAAAATATTTATGATTATTACTTCGGCATATTTTTTCCTATTCCGTTTTATCTTACGGCACTTTTGATTGTTGATGTAATCAACATCCGTTACATTGGGAAAGTTATTGGCATAGCGGCGATCATCGGACTTTCACTATTTAATTGGCAGGGGAGACCGTTTATTTATGAACCAAACCGTCAATTAGCTCAAGTAGCGTTGATTTCGCAAACAGTGTTAGAAAAATCAGAAGGAAAACCGTTTAATTTTGCACTCATCACCGGCGGAAATTCCGATCATGCATACCGGTACTTTTTTGAAATTTGGAATAAAAAACCCGTCGTAATCGAAAATACTGATATAGATTCACAGCGCAATACCGTAACGGATCAACTGCTCGTTGTCTGCGAAGACACTTCCTGTCAGCCTCTCGGAAATTCTTTATGGGAGGTTGCCGGATTTGGAAGAGCAGAGATCGCTGGTGTTTGGGATGTCTCTGTTGTTAAAATATATAAGCTCGTCCATTATGCGAAGCTATTACCATGACACAGCCATTTTTATCAGTTGTTATTCCTGCATATAACGAAGAAACTAATATTCGACTGGGCGTGTTTGATAAAGTTGCCCGGTATCTGGATAGTCAAACATACGCATGGGAAGTGATTGTTGTTGACGATGGTTCTTCTGATGGTACGGCAAAGCTGACAGAAGAGTTTATTGGATATAATGACCATTTTTCAATTGTCAGAAATCCGCATCAGGGAAAAGCGGCAACGATCATGACCGGTATGATGCAAGCGCACGGGGAAATTGTGTTGTTTAGCGATCTTGATCAGGCAACACCGCTTAAGGAAATTGAGAAAATTTTGCCGTGGTTTGATAAAGGATTTGATGTGGTCATCGGGTCGCGAAAAGGAAAACGGGAAGGCGCACCAATTTTACGAAGGTTCATGGCGCGGGGATTTATGCTGCTTCGAACGATCGTACTTGGCCTCAAAGGAATATCCGATACGCAGTGTGGATTTAAAGCGTTTCGCCGTGAAGTCGCACGGAATATTTTCCAACATCTGTCATTGTATGGAAAACAAAAAACAGTAAGCGGTCCAACGGTAACATCGGGATTTGATATAGAGGTATTGTTTTTAGCAAAAATGCTTGAGTATAAAATCAAAGAAATTCCGGTTGAATGGCATTATGTGGAAACACGGAGGGTGAATCCGATAAAAGATTCATGGGAGGGATTTATGGATATCATACGTATTCGGATTAACGTATGGAAGGGTATATACCGTCAATGAAAACATCACTGTCTTTACGTGGTCGCATCATGATTATTCTGTATGCGATTATCGGTATTTTATTTTTATGTTACTCCTATACGCAAGTTGATCTCGGGCTGACACTCTCTCAGGCAAGCGTGTGGCTATCAGTTCAAAAATGGTTTCAGCATATCGGCTATTTCCAGCGGCCTTTATCAACAGGGCTCTATCTTGGGATATTATTCGTTTTGTTTCTGTTATACGGTGTGGCATTACTATTGGCATATCAGAAAAAATTGTCAACAAAAGAAGTGTGGATGATGATAGGGGTGATAACGATAACAACCTGCTTATCGTATCCGGCATTTTCCTATGACTTTTTCAATTATTTATTTACCGCAAAAACAGTACTCATCTATCACAAAAATCCATATAGTGTTGTCCCGCTTCAGTTTACAGGGGTTGATTCATGGCTTTCATTTATGCACTGGACACATTTGCCAAGTGCCTACACTCCTCTTTGGATAGCAGTGACATTGGTGCCATTTTTCTTTGGTTTTGGCTATTTTTTGCCGCTCATGTGGAATTTAAAAATCGTGATTGCGATTGCGTATATTGCTACAGCTATTGGTATCGGAAAAATACTTGAAAAAGAAGATAAAGACCGTATGAATGTCGGCATTGCTGCGTTTGCCCTCAATCCGCTCATCATCATTGAATGTTTGATTAGTCCGCATAACGATATTTTGATGATGGCACTCGTTATATGGGCAATAGTTCTGTATAAGGAGAAGAAAAAATGGATATCATGGATACTGGTATCGTTATCTATTGCCATGAAGTTAATGACCATATTTTTAATTCCGGCATTCTTTACCGGATGGAAACGGAGAATTGTTCTTTGCTGCATGAGTCTTGGATTTGTCGCAGTGATTTTTCAGCGGGAGGTATTGTCATGGTATTGGGTTTGGATGATGCCATTTATTGCTTTAGTTCCTGATTTAAAACCACTCCTTGTGTTAAGTTCCGGTATATCCATGGGATTGTTGCTTCGATATGCGCCATTTTTGTATTATGGAAACTGGGATCATCCAGTCCCTCAGATAAAAATATGGGTAACAGTTGTCCCTATTGCTATTGCATTCGTTATATCACTTATTATGATTTTAAAAACCCGTCGTATTTCTTCAAAAAAGATCGAATAGCTGTATTTGTTTGATGGGGTTTGTTCCGCTATAATGGATTGTATGTCTATAGCTCGTAAGCTTCTGAGAAGCCCGGTTACATGGGTCATAGGAATAACGATTGTGTATGTCATTTCGAGGCTAATTAACCTAACAGTACTTCCTATTTTTACGGACGAAGCGATTTATATCCGCTGGTCACAAATCGGAGGAAATGATGCTTCGTGGCGGTTTATTTCGTTAACAGACGGGAAACAGCCACTGTTTACCTGGTTGGTTATGGCTAGCTTGCGGTTATTTAAAGACCCTTTATTTGCAGGAAGAATGGTGTCTGTTATTGCGGGTTTTTGTAGTATATGGGGGCTTTATTTCCTGGGAAGTGAGATATTCAAAAACAAACGAATTGGTGTCATTGCCGGGTTTCTATACCTTATATCTCCGTTTACACTCATGTATGACCGGATGGCGCTCTATGATGCCTGGGTTGCTGCATTTTCCATATGGAACCTGTATTTGGCTATTCTTCTGGTTCGGCGCGTCCGGCTCGATGTTGCACTTATATTCGGATTAACGCTTGGTGTTGGAATGCTCAATAAAACGTCGGCATTCTTTAGTTTGTATTTATTACCGGCGACAATTGTTTTGTTTGACT
>Ga0315286_10000358_pt1 | contig 37947 bp, 36 predicted proteins | sample YL17G10_0_MG_FD_205038 | JGI IMG/M metagenome (GOLD analysis project Ga0315286, IMG submission 205038) | Sediment microbial communities from Yellowstone Lake, YNP, Wyoming, USA - YL17G10_0 | ecosystem: Environmental > Aquatic > Freshwater > Lake > Sediment | place: USA: Wyoming | collected...
GCCTGGACCCCTATCTGGCCCATCCGAGCGACAACCTGGCCCTGTGGCATCTTCCTGCCGAACATCCTCTTGGTGAGAATCCCCACCTCGTAGTCGGTTATGAGTCTCAACCCGGGCAGAAGCAGCAGAACTACGATTATCACTACAAAGACTATCACTGTCGTCAACAGACCCATGTCCATTTACCTCACCATTTCCTCTCCGCCCCGTAAGAGCGTAGTTTCCCCAGCTGTGGAATCATAGACCGGTTCAGTTACGAATGACGCCAATCCAGATTCCCCCAATGGAGTGAATGTCGGTCGCCTGGCTATAAATCTTCCTAGGGATAGCCACCGCGCATGATTGTCAAGACTTGACCGTGGTCCGCCTCCACGCAATCTGAGACACGAGTCTTTGAGAAAGGGGATTCTGACATTAGCCTGCTCCAGCTCGAGTCGGAGATGCCCAGGAGCCATTGAACGACCATGCTCGGGGGGATTCGAAGATCCTCTTGCACGCCTCTTGAGAACTTCCGACATTGACATTTGAGGAACTCAGCCAATGAGTTGCTTGATGTTTCGCTCCGCTCGCCTCACGACCTCGTCGATCCTCTTCTTCCTTGTCCCTTCTCTCTTTGCTGCAGACACCCAGTAGATGTAAGTCGTGCGGTAGGATTTCGCGAACGCCTGGAAATTCCTCCACGCCTCCTTGTTCTTTATCAGAGCGACTTTGAGCTCCTTTGGCATCCTCGGGGGCCTGCTGAGGGAGAATGCTTTGTCCCACTCCCCGCTCTTCTTCGCAGCCTCGACCTTCTTGACACCAGGAGTTGCCATCCTGCCCTCCTCGAATAGCTTCTCGGCCCTCCTCCTGTTGCTCTTGGACCAGATGCTCTTGGGTCTCCTTGGAGCGAACCTCCACATGTGCCGCTTGTCGTCGATACGGCTCAGTCTGCTATCTATCCAGCCGTAGCACAAGGCCTCTTCGAGAGCCTCCTCGTAGCGCACGCATCTCCTCTTGATGTGCGTCTTGAAGGTGACTATCCAAATCTCGGAGACCTTGTCGTGGTTCATCTCAAGCCATTTGCGCCAAGCGGTCCTGTCCTCGAAGAACACCGCACATTTCGGATCCACGCTTGGGAGAATGTCGTCAATACGAAAAAGCATTCTCCGATGCAGCGCGAATCCCTGTCTCCGTATCGTCTGGCTATGCATAGAAGTGGGGGCAGAGGGATTTGAACCCTCATCGACGGGTTTCCTCCACGCGGAGAGCGACTCCGCGCGTTCTAATGGACATGGGTCATCGCTCCAGTTAGTCATCACTGGTCAGCTAACCCTTTGGAAATCATTCCCATAACTGGAGCCCGTAAGGATACCAGGTTACCCCATACCCCCATGGGGTTTAGATCAGGGTGCCTACTTCTTTCGCATCTTCTGAGCTCGCTTTCGCCTTCTCATCTTCTTCTTGCGCCACTTCCAGCGCTGCTTGCCGCGCTTCTTCCACGCTCTGGAGCTTCTCTTCATGCGTCAGACTCCCTATTGGACGATGGCCGTACATCGTCCCTTTTTATATTGTTTTGGGAAGGCCAAGCGGGCCGGTCGGGAGTTTCGGGCGCTTCGAGCGCCTTTCGAACCCGAGACCACTGGCTGTCCTCGAGCCATTCAGGCTCCTAGAAGGCCAGTGCTATATCCTAGCTAAGCCACCGGCCCATCTGGCCGCTTTCTGCATTAGGCAGCGCGTTATTAAACCTTGGGCGGCGGAAAACGAGCCTGTCCAGTTGGGGTCGGAATGTCCAGGAGCGACGCGTGCCTCTCAATCGTTATATCTTATGACTATGATGACGGTCCCGATGGCGGACGTGGAGATTGTCGAGCTGAAGAGGATGGACCTCAGGGGCGCCGTCGTCATCGACGGCTTCCCGAGCATCGGGCTCGTCAGCTCGATAGTGGCTAACTATCTCATCGCACTGCTCAAGATGGAGTACATAGCCGTCATGGATTCCGATTCATTTCCGACCCTTTCCCTGATCAGGAACGGGGAGCCGCTGGGGCCTGCGAGGGTCTACGCCAGGCCCAACCTGAAGGAGGGAGAGCAGCAGGTCGTGGTGTTCTCGACCGAGCTTCAGCCGTCGGCGAACCTCCTGAGGGACATCGGGACCGCCATAGTGGACTACGCCATTTCGCGGAAGTGCAAGCTGATCATCTCGGCCGGCGGCCTGATCATCGAGAGGGAGGAGGGCGCGCCCCCTGGCGAGAAGGGCGAGATAGCTGTCTACGGGGTAGGTAGCACAGAATCCGCGAAGGCGCTCTTGATGAAGGCTGATGCGGAACCCTTCCTCGAGGGGGTCATATCCGGCACTGCTGGGGTCCTGCTGAATGAAGGCAAGAGGCGCGGGATGGATGTCGTCACGCTACTGGCAGAGGCGAAGCCTGATACGGCGGATGCGCGCGCGGCCGCTTTGATCTTGGCCGCGATCGATCAGATGGTCCTCGGGATGCACCTGAACGTCGAGCCGCTGTGCAAGGAGGCGGAGCGCCTCGAGGCCCAGCTCAAGATCATCCACAAGGATGCCGAAAGGAAGAGCAGGCCGCAACCCGGGTCGGATGTCGAGGTCAGCTATCAATAGACGTCATTAGCGGCAAAACGTCTGCATTCTCTCGCAGTTTGTCCTAAAAGAATATCTATACTTTCAAGTATTCACGAATCAGAGCGCTATTAGTTGCACAAATTCCGAGGTATCTACATGGCAGCGAAGAAGGCTTCAGTAAAGAGCGCCGAGGTCCCGGGACCGAATTCCGTGGAGCTCGGTAAGCTAAGGGAACAGTATATTTCGAAAGCCGTTGGGATAAGTCATCCTGTCTACATCGAGAAGGCCGAGGGCTCCCTGTTCTATGACGTCGATGGCAACAGCTTCATCGACATGGGCAGCGGCATCGGTGTGCTCAACGTGGGCAACAGGCCCAAGGAGGTAGTTGCCGCCGTGAAGAAGCAGGCGGACAAGTTCCTCCATGTGTGCTTCCAGGTCACGCCTTATGAGAGCTACCTGCGCGTAGCCGAGAAGCTCGCGATGCTGGCGCCACACCCTGGCCTGACGAAGTCCGTCCTGTACAACTCGGGCGCAGAGGCGGTCGAGAACTCGGTCAAGATATCGAGGGCGTTCACCAAGAAGCCCGCGGCGTTCTCCTTCGTCCACGCATTCCACGGGAGGACGATGATGGCCCTCGCACTCACATCGAAGGACATGCCATACAAGGCCAACTTCGGCCCCCTTCCGGAGACCTACAAGGTCGAGTTCCCGTACTGCTACAGGTGCCCGTTCGGAGAGGAGTGCGACTCGTGCGGGCTCGCGTGCGCGGACAAGATTGACGAGCAATGGTCCAGCCCGCAGTTCGAGGGCAGGGTCGCGTCGATCATCGGCGAGCCGATTGCGGGAGAGGGCGGGTTCATCGTCCCACCGAAGGATTTCTATCCGAAGCTCACCAAGATATGCAAGAAGCACAACGTGCTCTATGTGGATGACGAGATCCAGACCGGCGCGGGAAGGACCGGGAAGATGTGGGCCGTGCAGCACTGGGCCGGGGTGGAGCCTGACATACTCGTCAGCGGCAAAGGCATCGGGGGAGGGTTCCCGATATCCGCCACGACCGGAAGGGCCGCTATCATGGACGCCCCTCAGCCAGGAGGCCTGGGCGGCACATTCGGCGGGAATCCGGTAGGTTGCGCTGCGGCGCTCGCCCAGTTCGAACTCATCGAGAAGAACCTCAAGAACGTGCCGAAGATCAACGCGTACATGACCAAGCGGCTGAAGGAGATGGAGAGCAGGTTCCCAATCATTGGCGATGTGCGAGGCATGGGAGCCATGATGGCGATCGAACTCGTCACTGACCAGAAGGCCAAGACTCCTGCCGCGAAGGAGACGAAAGCCATCAGGACCGCCGCCTTCAAGCGCGGCATGGTCATGCTGACATGCGGGACCTACGATAACGTCATCAGGCTTCACCCGTCGATGATCATGCCTGACGAGATCCTCGAGCAGGCGATGGACATACTCGAGTCGAGCATCGAAGAGGTAACGAAGGGCTGAACCTCTTTCGATATGGTCTCAAAACCTCTTCTCCAGTCTTTTGTCAATCAGTCCGCACAAGAACGAAAACATATTATCCAGAGTCACACTGCAGAACAGCGCGGGAAGGGTTATCATCGCATTCGTTTCGACGAGACTCCGGATATGGATCAAAGAGGTCAGGGCCCCTTTCTTCACGGCCGCCATCGTTCCTTCGGCAATCGGCGCCGCTCTTGCATGGCACGACAGAGAGACTTTTGACCTGTTCCTTTTCGTCTTGGCCACGCTCGGCGTTGTCCTCACCCACGCTGGCGCCAATGTAGTGAACGACTACTTTGACTACCGGAATGGAAGCGATCGCGTCAACAAGAACAAGAGTCCGTTCAACGGAGGCAGCCCGTTCCTGATTGACGGAACCCTCGCGCCGAAGCAGGTCTACCGGGGAGCGCTCATCCTCTTCGCCCTAGGTGGCATGATCGGCCTTGCCCTCTCCTATCTGGTATCTAGTTTGATCATGGTTCTGTGGGTCATCGGCGTTTTTCTGGCATACTGCTACACTTCTCCTAAGGTCAACCTCGCAGCCCTCGGCCTCGGTGAGATTGCGGCCGGCTTCGGCTTCGGCCCGCTGATTGTCGCTTGGTCCTATCTCGCTCAGACTGGGACTCTGACACTCTCAGCGTTCTTAGGGGGCATTCCCATTGGATTGCTGATCGCACTCGTGCTGTTCATCAACGAGTTCCCGGACATGGAGGCCGACAGATACGCGGGGAAGAACCACTGGGTCGTCCGTGTCGGATTGGCAAGGGCTTCGGTCTGGTATGCGATCCTGATGGGCATGGTGTTCGTATCGATCGTCAGCCTCTGGATCGTCAGGGTCTATCCAGAGTGGGCGCTGATCGCGTTGATCCCGGCGATAGTGGCGGCCGGCGCAGCGAGAATAGTCACTTCGAAGCACGTGCGCATCGCGGAGATACTGCCTGCCCAGGCCAAAACGATACAGACGCATCTGATCACGGGTCTGTTGATCTGCCTCGGCCTCGTCCTATCCAGAATCACTCTCTGACCTGACTGTCGTCCAACTCACCAAGGATGCTTGTTCTCTTCTTTCATAGCCGCGATGAGTTCTTCTCTCATCAGCGAGGCAGCTTCACCAGCGGCGACATCGAATTCGGTCTCAGGATGCATTGCCTTGTACGGCTCGGCCAGATATGCATATGTCACGCCTCTCGAAGAGCTCACTACTGCTCCATAGCCGTCTGGGTTGAAGCATGGCATTGCGTCGCCTGCGCCGCCGCCCTGTGCTCCGTATCCGGGGACAAGGAAGAACGATGCCGGGATTACTTCTCTGAGGATTCGGGCCTCATTTGGGTATGTTGCACCGACGACCGCCCCGATGCTACTGTAACCCCGCTCTCCAATTGCCTCGACTCCCCATTCCCGTACTAGATGTGCCACTCTGAGGTAGTTTGGCCCAATCTTGGCACCATCAGCCTGACTCCGAGCCATACCGACCTCACCCGGATGCTTACTTCCACCCTTGATGACACTTTTCTGCAATTCCTCAAGATGCGGATGGCTTATGATTGAAAGGGCATCTTGAAGCTGGCCAGAGGATGGGTTGGAGGTCTTAACGAGTACGAAAACTCCCTTCCCATAATGTATGCAATCCTCAACAAATGGCCTGACTCCGTCCGAACCTAGGTATGGGTTGACAGTGATGGCATCGACGTCGTAGCACTCCTTCTTGCGCCCCCAGAACTCCACCTTCCCGATGTGCCCGCTTGAATACGCCTCAGATGAAGCTCCGATATCGCCTCTTTTGGCATCCTCAATCACCAACAGGCCCTGCTTCTTCGCGTAGTCTACGGTGTCCTTGAATGCCTTCATACCTGGCGCACCATATGCCTCATAGAAGGCCACCTGAGGTTTCACCGCCGGTACTTGGTCTTTCACCGAATCGATTATGGCTTTGTTGAACTCGAAGAAGCAGGTGGCGACCGCTTCGAAGGTCTCCCCGTACTTATCGACAGATTCTCGACGTATCTGAGCTGGCATCTGCTGAAGCCTTGGATCTAGTCCTACGCACGAGGGGTTCTGCTTGCGATCAATAGCGTCCATCAGCCTGTCGGCAAATGATTTCATCAAGAGGCCTCGAGCATTTCCCAAGCGGATTTGCCAAGCTCAATCCCCTATCTCGTAGTCACATTAAGAGATTTGTGAGACCCTGATTGCAGCCCGTGATCTCCCCGTTCAGACCTGTTTTCGGCTCACTTCTCGGTCCTTCCCTCGTCCTTCGTTCGATCCAGCCTCTCCACTTCTTCTGACTAGCAGGTCCTCAATCAAAGCCGTTCAGAAGCCCATAATCCGTAAATATCCGAAACGTCGCTCAAGGGGTGGGGAAATCGGGGAGGTTGAGACACTGGAGAAGAAGGTAGCACTCATTCCAAGAGTGATCATGAAGGGGGCAATGGGACCGAAGGAGTACGCGCTCCTGCTGACTGATCAGCGCTTGATTTTCGTTCTGGAACATGCCAGCAAGGCCGCTATCGTGGGAGTGCTCGGCGACGCGCTCCTGTCGGATCGGAAGGCCGTGGACTACGAGAGCGAAGATCCGGACAAGCTCGCCGCTGACTCAGGCAACATCGTGATTCCTCACTCAGGTGTCAAGAGCATCGGGATTGCGAAAGGATTCTCTTCGTACACAATGAGCACGATGTACACGTTACTGGTTGACGGAGCCGATCCAGACGGGAAATCCAGGAAGATAAAGGCGTTTCTTCAGCCGTCGCAGGCGTTAGTCAAGTCGAAGAAGGAGGATGGGACGAACAGGAAGACGGCGACGGAGGACTACGCGAAGCTTGTGAGGGGCGCCCTCGAGAAGTCTTTGCCTCCGAGGTTGCTCCAGACTGGAGAGTGGAACATATGAAGGGACATAGGATATTGGCGATAGTCGGCTATCTGCTTATTGTGCTTGGGGTGGGACCGCTAATCTACCTGGGTTTCATCGCTGAAGGGTCCGGCACTTCGAGCATGACGATTCCCCCTGGCGATGGATACTACGCCTTCTTCAAGACGGAGAGCTCGATGTGGATGAACGCGCACTTGGAAGGGACAGTCAATATTCTGGGAGGAGGGACGGTGGATGTGCTGGTCTTGAACTCGGCCCAGTACCAGGAATACTCATACGATCTCATTCCATCGTCGAGCATATGGTCGTCATCTGGGTCTTCCCTCGAGTTCACGGTCGACCTTCCTGGATCTGGTGCTTACTACGTGGTCGCGAATCACGCCACGGGATCCTCGTCCTATGATCAGACAGTCACGCTGACATACAAGCTGAGCGGAATCAATCTGTTGTACGTCATCGTGGGTGTTGTAATGATCGCAGTCGGCGCTGCCCTTTCGTTCGTGAGTCTCAGGATGAGGAAGAATGAGGGTGCACCAATAATCCCGCAGGCCACGACGAGCAGCACGGACGTTCAGATCTTCGACAGCAAGCAGAAGCTGCAATGAACGGTCTCGACTCCGCGTACGCAGGGCGGAGAGAGACCTTGGTGATTAGTATTCACAGGGGACTCTTCGCGGACCCGGGCGCTTGCAGATCCGCGAATACTCGCCTGGCGAAAGCCAGGTCTTCATCTGTGTTGATGTTGATCGATAGAAGATGATCATCGTAGGTCAGATATGACGTCTCCGGATTTGAAGTTACAAAATTGAGCCCGATCCATATCACGCTCTTTCCCGTTCCGTCATCTCCGAGAGAGTCCTTGTCAGGTTCCCTCATCGCAATGGATGACGGAATGACCACTGCAAGGCTTTCCTTGTCTGAGGCTTCGAGCAACTTCCTGACGTGCTCTGGCCGGATGAACGGGATGTCGACGTTCAGGCTGATGAATGGACCGAATGCATCGAGAAGTTCGAGAGTGTCCTCGTGGTAGCCCTTGGCGCTGGTCTGTAGAACGGATAGCCCTAGGTTCTCAGCTAGATTCTTCGATCGTGGAGTTGCCTTTGTGACGGCCACAACGATTTCATCGATTCCGTCCACGCGTAGTGCATCAGCGGCTCGACTGAGAAGCGAGCGCCCTCCGACTTCGAGAAGGGCCTTCTCTCGGTTGCCCCCGAGACGAGATGCTTTCCCACCAGTCATGATTACGGCTTTCAAGCCAACAGCACCCATCCTACCAGGGTCAGGAGCCTGCCAACCTCGTTGGCCGCTCCGAAGGAATCACCGCTCACGCCCCCGAAGTGCTTCCTTGCAAGCGCGGTCACGGTGACTCCTGCGATCAGTCCAAGGAACACGAGTGGGAACAGGTGTCCCGCAAAGATTATCGCGATCGCTGTGGAGATTGCTATCGACGCGGCGAGTTTCGAGCCGCTGGCCTTCCTCACGAACGCTGAGCCCATGCCCTCGTGCGAGCTAGGACCCATGAACATCATCACATTCATCGATAGCTTGCCCGCGACCTCCGCGAGCACGAAACCGAATGCAAGGGGCACGCGCAGTATTAGGAACGGCCAGAGCTCGATTCGTCTTCCCGCGTCCCCGGTTAGAACAGAGGTGGACGCGAAGAAGAGGATGAGGAACATCGCCGTGGCAAAGACTCCTCCTGCGCCAAGGTGCACATCCTTCATCACCTGTCTCTTCTTTTCCATCGAACCGCTTGCCATCATCCCATCAGCGAAGTCGGCGAGGCCCTCGGTGTGAAGGATACCCGTCACGAAGTACAGCGAGACGAGTACAGCCCCCCCTGAGATCAGGGCCATGTCCTTGCCTATGAATTCGTTCAGGACCAACGCGACAGACGCCGCGATGAGTCCGACAATCATTCCGACGAGGGGGAATAGATACTGGTCCGCTGCGGCCTTGTCCAGATTCATCGGCCTTCGGCTCAGCCTGATGCGAGTGAGCAACCCGAAGAGCTCTGCGGTCATCTTATTCCTCGAACAGCCTTGTCATCGTCGATGCGACCAATGCCCCGACCGCATCGTCCATGAAAGGTGGCAGCTTGGCGATCACTCCGGGCTTGGCCTTGTCATATCGCACGTAGTTGAAGAGTCCCTTCTTCCCAGCTATGTACTCCGCGATGGACATCCCGATGAGCTCATCGGCGACCAGTGATGCCGGGTCGTCGTCTTTGGTGAATATCCCCTTTTGCTCCGATTTCACGACCGCGTCCAAGTGCGAGGCGGCTTCCAGCAACAGCCAGACGTTTGGGTCCTCGATGTGCTTCTTGAGAAGGTTCTGGAAATCTCGCTTGAACTTCTGCAGCGCCGATCCCTTGGCATCGCCCACATACAGTTGAAAGGCAGCTTCAGTGAGCGACTCTAGGCTCAGGCGGTGACGCTTGAGGATCTCTATTGCTTCCATGCCAATCTCCTGCGGATAGCGAAAGAGTAAAATATACTTTCTATATATCAAGTTTGCTTTAAGGTGAGCTAGTTGGTAGACGTATCTGGGGTCGCACGGCAGATTCGGAAGTTGGATGAGGACGCTATGGACGCAGCACGTGCGGCCCAGGATCTCCTGACGAAACCTAAGGGGAGCCTCGGGGTCCTGGAGGATCTCTCAATTCACCTGGCAGGAATATACCGGACACCAAGACCCATGATCCGAAAGAAGGTCGTCTTCACGATGGCAGGCGACCACGGCGTCACCCAGGAAGGGGTGAGCGCGTATCCATCGGATGTGACATCCCAGATGGTCCTGAATTTTGCAAACGGGGGGGCCGCGATCAATGTCCTCGCCCGTCATGCTGGCGCAGAGGTCAGGATCGTGGACATCGGGGTCGCCTCAGGGATGGACTGGCCGCCTGTCATCGTCAGGCGCAACGTCGCTCGGGGAACGAAGAACATGGCTACAGAACCGGCAATGTCCAGAGGCGAGGCTGAGCGTGCAGTGGCCACGGGAATCGAACTCGTGTATGAATCCATTGATGCGGGAGCGAACGCGGTCGCAGTGGGGGACATGGGCATCGGCAACACCTCGGCTGCGAGCGCCATCACGGCAGCGATAACCGGCAGACCGGTCTCGACCGTCACAGGAAGGGGAACTGGCGTAGACGACAAGATGCTCGAGGCCAAGGTGCGGGTGATTGAGAAGGCGCTCAAGTTGAATTCTCCAGATCCTTCGGATGGCCTTGATGTCCTTTCAAAGGTTGGCGGTCTGGAGATCGCCGGACTGACGGGTGTGATCCTGGGCGCCGCTTCTAGGGGAGTTCCGGTCTTCCTGGATGGATTCGTGACCGGCTCCGCAGCTCTTGCAGCTCATTCGATCTCGCAGAACTCCAGGGAGTACATGATCGCCTCGCATGTATCAGTGGAGCCTGGGCATAGGTTCGCGCTTGAGCATCTTGGGCTGACACCCATCCTCGACATGAGGATGAGGCTCGGTGAGGGCACAGGAGCGACCATAGGGTTCCTGATCGCCGAGGCGGCCTGCAAGATCCTGAACGAGATGGCAACGTTTGAGGGCGCGGGTGTTTCGCGCTCATCGAAAGAGGGAGAAGAATGAACAGCAACAGATCGAGAAAGAGCAGCTTGACAATCTGGGCGATAGCGTCGGTCATCATTCTGACCGTTGCGGCCTTCGCATCAGGCGTCCTCGTCGGCCAGATCACTGCGCAGAAGGCCACGGGGACGGTGATAATCGACGATTACGGCAGGACCATCAAGCTGGGAAGTGAACCGAAGAGGATCGTCTCCGTGGCGCCGACGCCGACGGAGATGCTATTCGCAGTTGGAGCCGGAAACCTCGTCGTAGGAGTAGACGATTATAGCGATTATCCGGCCGCGGTCAAGAACTTGACGAAGGTCGGCAGCATCGAACTCAATGTGGAGATGATACTTTCTCTGAAACCAGATCTCATAGTCTCGAGCGACCTCGTGCCGTTGGCACAGCTCGCTCAGCTGGAGGAGAAAGGAATTCCATACATCATCCTAGCAGCGAGGACCATAGAGGACGTCTTCAAGGACATCAAGCTCGTTGGCCTCATGACCGGGCACATAGACGATGCCACGGCGCTTGTATCCAGTCTGGAAGCGAGGGTCGCCGCGGTGACTGCGAAGACTTCCGATGTGAACCTGACAAGGCTCCGGGTCTTCGTTGAGTTCTACCCGATGTGGACCTACGGACCAGGCTCTTTCGGGGACGATATGATCAAGCTTGCGGGAGGGATCAATATAGCCGCCAACACCAGTTCCGAATATGTGCCGGTCACGGACGAGTTCGTGATTGCCCAAAACCCGCAGGTGATCGTGTACACGGTCGGCTCGAACTACAACGGCACGACCCCCACTACACTCTCTTCGAGGCCTGGGTGGAGCGGGATATCGGCAGTCGCGAGCGGCAAGATGTACTCGATCGATGACAATCTGATCAGCAGGTATGGGCCGAGGATAGTTGGCGGGCTTGAGGCGCTCGCCAAGATCCTGCACCCGGAGCTGTTCTGAGGTGAGCATGGATACCTCCAGCCCGAACGAGCTCACCAACGACGACCTGTCCTCCGTCAGCCGAAGGAGGATGCTGATCCTCCTGGGGCTCGCCGGTCTTCTTGCGATCTCCATCTTGGTCGCCCTTTTTATCGGCACGCTCGGACCCATTGGACCTGCAGCCCAGCATCGGATCTCCTATGGGGACGCGCTGAAGGCGATATTCAGTCGGTCGGGGGAGTGGGAGACCATCTTCTGGGATGTCAGGATCCCCCGAGTGCTCCTTGCGGGTCTTGTCGGGGCTGCTCTAGCATGTGCAGGAACTGCGATGCAGGCGGTGTTCAGGAATCCTCTTGCAGACCCGTTCATCATAGGGGTCTCGTCAGGTGCGGCCCTGGGCGCTGCGACCGCCGGCTTGATTGGGCTGACGGCTGCAGTCTCAGTCTTCTTGCCGCCATTCTTCGCATTCATCACGGCGTTGGCGACCGTGTTCGCGGTGTACGCCTTGGGGACCGTCAGGGGCAAGGTGTACGCCGACACGCTCCTTCTGTCAGGAGTGGCGGTCGCCGCCTTCCTGGGCGCGATTGTTTCGTTCCTCATCTACTTCGTCCGGGAGCAGTTCCATCAGTTGATATTCTGGCTCCTGGGGAGCCTCACGCTAGCGAGCTGGGACATGGTCCTCGTCGTATTCATCGCGACTGTGATAGGGTCTTTGCTGATATTCCTCCACGGGCGGGACCTGAACGCGCTTCTGTTGGGGGACGAGACCGCGCACAACCTTGGGGTCGACCCAGAGTTCCTGAGGAAGCTCATGCTCGGGGTCGCGGCCTTGATGACGGCGACGGCCGTCGCGTTCACTGGCATAATCGGCTTCGTGGGATTGATCGTTCCGCACATGATGCGGCTCGTGTTCGGCGCGGACCATAGGATACTCGTGCCGGCATCGACCCTGTTCGGTGGGGTCTTCCTCATCCTGTGCGATGCGGTCGCGCGGACCGTCGCCGCTCCGACCGAGCTTCCAGTCGGGGTGATAACAGCGCTCTGCGGGGGCCCGTTCTTCATCTATCTGCTCCGCAGGAGCAGGCTTGGAGGCGAGCAGCGATGAGCTTACAGATCAAGGAACTGTCGTTCTCATTCGGGGACAAGAAGGTGCTCAAAGGCGTGTCGTTCGAGGTTGCGGATGGCGAGTTTATCGGGCTCATGGGCCCAAACGGGTCGGGGAAGACCACGCTCCTGAGGTGCATGATGGACTACCTCCCGGCAGAGAGCGAGACGGTCCTAGTCGACATGAAGCCGATTCACACCTTCACCCAGCGGGAACTTGCGAGGATGTTCGCCGTCGTACCGCAGAGCTCCACGACGGATTTCACGTTCACAGCCTATGACATCGTCATGATGGGCAGGATACCGCACATAAGCAGCCGGTTCGTCGGCGAGTCGAAGGCGGATGCCGAGGTCGTCCGGAAGGCAATGGAAACGACGGATACCTTGCGGTTTGCGACAAGGGTCTTCTCAGAGCTCAGTGGCGGCGAGAGGCAGCGCGTTATAATCGCGCGCGCGATCGCGCAACAGCCGAAGGCGCTGCTCCTGGACGAGCCCACCGTCTATCTTGACATCAACGGGCAGTTCGAGATAATGGACCTCATCAAGAAGCTGAACAAGGAGGACGGCATCACCGTCGTCGCGGTGCTGCACGACGTGAATCTGGCCGCGAGGTACTGCGACAGGATCGCGCTCCTGAACGATGGCGTGGTCGAATCCATCGGTACGCCCAAGGAGGTGCTGACTCCAGACACGATACAGTCTGTCTACGGTATCGAGGTCGTCATCAGGAAGGACCCGTTCACGCAGGCGGTCTATGTGATGCCTCGCACCTCAGTTCCTTCCATCCATCGACATGGAACCAGGGTGCACTTGATCTCCGGTGGAGGGACTGGAGGGCCGATCATGAAAGCGCTGCATGACCAAGGCTACAGCGTCTCGACCGGCGTGGTCAATGTCCTCGACGACGACTTCGTGAGCGCGAAGGACCTGCACATCCCGGCCGTCGCCGAAGTCCCGTTCTCGCAGGTGAGCGAGGAGGCGCATTCCGAGAACCTCAGGCTGATCTCCGAATCCTCGTTCGTGGTGGTCTCCTCTTTCCCTGTCGGTCCTGGCAACTTCAGGAACCTCGAAGCCGTCAAGGCCGCACTCGACTCCGGTAAGAGGGTCTTCATCGTCCGTCCGAAGGAAGTCCCGAGCATCGACTTCGTCGGCGGAAAGGCAGATGCCTTAATCGCAGGCCTGATCAATTCGGGAGCAACGATCACTGAAGATATCTCCGAGTTGCTCGTTGGGCTCCCCGAAAGGAGGGCGGTTTAGAATGAACGGTCAGTTGCTTCGCGACCTAAAGAGGAACACCCAGATGCTCATCCTGGTCGAGATCCTCAAATCCCCATCTGTCAGGATGAAGGAGATAGCTGAGAGACTCGACATCACCATCCAGGCGGTGAGCCAGTACATCTCCGCGATGAAGAAGCAGGGGTTGCTCAAGGAGCAGTCCCGCAGCCTCAGACCCACCAGAAAAGGTATGCAGATCGCCCAGGAGCACTTCACGAGTCTGAAGGACTTCATCGATGCGACCCTGAGGAGCATCGCCGTCATAGAGAGGACGGTCGCCATCGCTGGCAAGAATATCCTGAAGGACCAGGCCGTGGGGCTCGTGATGGAGGACGGGATGCTGCTGGCGTATCCCGGGAAGAAGGCATCCTCGACCGGAATGGCCCTCGAGTCCGCCGAGGAGGGCGACGATGTGCTCGTGGGACAGCTCGAGGGGATAGTCGATCTCGAGCTGGGCAAGCTGCTGATAGTGGAGGCACCGTCTGAACTCGAAGGCGGCTCGAAGTCTGTCGACATCGCGCGCATGAAATACAGGATAGATGAGCTCTCACCGGGCCTGCTGGTGGCCGGGGATCCTATCGGTTCGGCCCTCCTGATGAAGACCAGCGGCGAGTTCTTCACGATCCACGCGCCGGTCGCCTCCGCGATGAGCGCTCTCAGCAAGGGGGTAGATGTCGTGTTCTCGGGGACGCACGAGTCAGTCGACCAGCTCTTGCAGGCGGTCTCAACCCTCAGGAAGGAGAGCGGGTACGAGATACGGTGCAAGACCATCAGAGCCTGACGACGTGCGCCGTCGTGGGTGGAAAGACTAAATCCACCGATTGCATTCGAGACATCATAGGTGAGAGGGTGGAAGTCGCAGAGGCAATCCGCACCAGACGAGCAAGACGTGTTCTCTCTGATAAGCCGCTTGAGAGTGAGAAAGTGGATGCACTCATCGAGGCGATGCGCCTGTCCGCGTCGTGCTTCAACAACCAGCCTTGGCGGGTCACGCTGTGCATGGGGGCTGAGACTCTGCCTGCGATAAAGACGGCCCTCTCGAAAGGTAACGTCTGGGCGACTCGCGCGCCGCTCATCATGGTGATCTCAGCAAGGCCGCCTGATGACTGCCAACTCAGCGAAAAACGCGATTATTTCCTTTTCTCAACTGGCCTGGCGGTCGGTCAGATGGAGCTCAGGGCCACGGAGCTGGGCCTCGTGTGCCACCCGATCGCGGGCTATGATCCCGTGAAAGCGAAGCAGCTCCTCGGGATTCCTGAGGACTACATTGTGATAACGTTCGTCATCGTCGGGTATCCCAGTACTGACAGCTCGCTCTTGTCGGACAAACAGAAGGCACAGGAGCTCGCTCGGCCAGAGAGGAAGCTCATCGGAGAGAACTTCTTCCTCGACAAATGGGGCAATCCTTACAAGTGACCTTTCTGTGCACCTAGATCAGTTTCTCCCCGTTCTCGTATAGATGGATGCAGGTGACCGGGCATTCGTCGCACGCCTGCCTTGAGCATCTCGAGTCGTCGAGTTCCTGTTCGTCGTTTTCCCCCACGCGTTGTCCTCCCGGCAGGCTCGAGAGGCCATCTGGCGCCATCTGGAAGAGCTCCGGGCAGGTCTGCGAACATAACTCGCAACCGATGCACTCAGACCGGACTATCTCAAGCTTGAACTTGGCCATGAATGATCCTAGACGAAGCATGGTCATATTTTCTTTGCCGTCGCCGTCACGCCCCCTCCAGCGATTGAACGGCCGGAACATGCATTTCATTTGGCAAAAGAATAAAGACCGCCATTCGTTCTCCGAGGGTCATCGAACTGGCGGGGTAAGAATGGCCGACATGCGTAAGTGGGAGAGCAAGAAGATAGGCGTCACGATCGAGGTCGATTACGAGAAGTGCACAGGGATCGGACAGTGCGTGAACGTTTGCCCCTCGAACGTGTACGAGGTCGTCAAAGGCAAGACCACATGTCCCAACATCGACGACTGCATCCAATGTTGCGCGTGTCAGGAAGCGTGTCCGACAGGTGCGATCAAGCACCATTCCTGCCAATGATTATCGATTCTACTCGCACACGGTCCTGCTCTGCTCTTGCAGGAACTGCAGAAGATAGTACGGACCCCCCGTGCCCTTTCCGGTGACCCCGCTCGACTTCCAGCCGGTGAACGACTGCGCGCCCACCAATGCGCCCGTCGTCGCGCCCGCGCGTCTGTTCGCGTAAACAACTCCAGCCTTTATCCTCGTGAAGAACTCCTGGACCTCCTTCGGGTCCTCGCTGTATACTCCAGCCGTGAGACCGTACTCGACGCTGTTGGCGATGTTGATGGCTTCACTGAGATCGCTGCAGGTCAGTATGATCAGGACCGGCACGAAGAGCTCTTTCAGAACGAGCTCGTGGTTCCTTGCCAGGTGGACCAGGACAGTGGGCTCGACGAAGTGTCCTTTCGCATAGGGTTCGCTCTCGAGCACGTGTCCCCCGGTCAGTACTTGCCCGTCCTTCGCCGCCCCCGTTATGACCTTCCTAAATCTCTCCACGGCCGCGTCGTTTATGAGGGGGCCCATGAAGGTCACCCTCTCGGACGGATCACCGATTCTCCTGTCCTTCAGCCACGCTAGGAGCTTCTTCGTGAACTCGTCCGCGACGGACCTTTGCACTATCGCTCTCGAGGTCGCGCTGCACTTCTGCCCGGAATATCCGAACGCCGCTCTGCCGATCCCTTCCGCTGCGAGGTCCAGGTCCGCCTTGTCCGTGACTATGGCCGGGTTCTTACCCCCCATCTCGAGTATCGGTGGCCTCTTGCCGTTCTCCACGCTTGCCTTGACTATGGAATGGCCGACCTCCTTGGACCCGGTGAAGACTATCGATGCGATGCCCTTGTTGTTCACGAGCTCCGCACCCACGGTCTCTCCTGGTCCGGTGATGAAGTGCATGACGTCTGTAGGGACACCCGCTTCCTTCAGGGCGTTGAGCAGCATGTAACCCATCAGTGGCGTGTCACTTGCAGGCTTGAGGATGACGGCGTTCCCTGTGACCAACGCCCCGGTGACCATGCCGGTCGTGATGGCGATCGGGAAATTGAACGGCGAGATGACGCCCATGACTCCGAGCGGCCGGAGGACGCTCTGTGCTCTATCGCACGGCGGCATGCCCTCGGTCTCCAGCACGTATCCCTTGTTCGTCTGGAGCACGCTCGGGTAGTATCTGAGGTAGTCGATGGCCTCGTCCACCTCCGCCATCGCCTCGAACCTGTTCTTGCCGTTCTCGAGCGTGAGCCAAGCGGCGAACTCGTACTTTCTCTTGGATATGATGTCAGCCGCTGTCGTGAAGATGTAGCATCTGTGCCTCACCTTGGTGGCCTCCCATTGTGGCTGGGAGGCCAGCGAAACCTTGACCGCCGATGAGACATCCTCTCTCGCGCCCTTCTGGAACCTCCCCAAGATCTCCGTCGTCGCGTAGGGACATGTGTCAAGGAACTCTCCCTCCTTCGAGAACCGTTCTTGACCAGCGACGATGTTCGGATAGCTCTTGCCAAGCTCCGTCAGCGCCTTCGCATATGCCTCCTCGTAGTTCTTGTGGAACTCTTCCTCGTGCTTCCTCTTGACGAGCCCGTCAAGCGTCGACTCGTTCTGGAACCCGCCTCTTGGCAATTCTTTCACTCCCAATGAGCGCAATCCGCACATGCCCTCTCAGATGAACCTCTCCATCAAAGGTCTGATGTCCCGCTCCAGCGGTTGCTTCACGAGCGGGCCTGCCTGCAGCGCGGGCATCAGGTCACCGTAGACCGGCCTTTCCTCTTTGAACAGTACGCCCAGCGGGATCTTGTCGCCCCACTCCATGGCCTTCTCGGCAGCGGCTATCCGGTCCGTCGGTAGGTAGCCGGTCTCGACCAGGTCGTAGACCCTCTCCCTGTACCACGCGTACGTGTTGATCTTGTTGAAAGTGACACACGGCTGGAGCACGTCCACGAACCCTGTTCCCCTGTGCTGGATCGCCTCCTTGATCAGACCTGTGAGATGCTTCGGGTTGCCTGCGAACCCTCTGGACACGAAGGTGCCGCCTGCAGCGATCGCCAATGACAGCGGTCTGACAGCGTTCTCGATGGACCCGCTCGGGGTTGTCTTCGTCTTGAAGCCGAAATCGCTGGTCGGAGAGGTCTGGCCGGTCGTCAGCCCGTAGATCTGGTTGTCATGCACCACCAGCGCCAGGTCGACGTTTCTTCTGACCGCGTGGATGAAGTGGGACATGCCTATGCCATAGCAGTCGCCATCCCCGCTGATGACTATCACCTTCAGCCCTTGGTTCGCGACCTTCGCGCCCGTGGCGATGGGCAGCGGCCTCCCATGGATGCCGTGGAAACCGTAGGTCTGGACGTAGTGAGGGAGCTTCGACGAGCATCCAATCCCGCTGACGACCAGGACATCTTTCGGGTCGAGGTTGAGCTCCGCGATGGCGGCCTTCACCGACATCACGATCGCGTAATCGCCGCAGCCCGGGCACCAATCTGGGATAGTTGCGGACCTGAGCTCGTCCACAGTGGTCAACCCATCGCCTCCTCGATCTTCTCGACAAGCCATTCGGTGAATATCGGTCGGCCATCGTACTTCCTGATCTTCTTGTCGAGCCCGAGCTTGAGCTCCTCCCTCAGCAGCCTGTCCAGCTGCGAGGTCCGATTGCACTCGACGCCTATGGTCAGTCTGGCCTTCTTGAGCTGCTCCATGGCGAGGTGTCGCGGGAACGGCTTCAGATAGATGAAATGCAGGAGGTTGACGGGTCTTCCTTTCTCGTTCAGGGCGTTCATGGCGGCCATGCACGGGCCTTTGGACGAGCCCCAAGTCACCAGAGTCGCGTCCGCATCTGCAGGCCCGTACATCTTTGGTCCAGGGATCTCGTCGATGAGCTTGGTGAGCTTCTTGAAGCGCTTGTCCATCATCATGGTCCTAATGTCAGGGTCCTCGTTCGTCTCACCCGTTTCGTAATGGTCGTCCCCGTTAGCGATGAAGATGCCGCCTTTCATGCCGGGCAATGACCTGGGAGAGACCCCGTCATCCGTGTTCTCGAATCGCCTGTAGTCGGGGATCCGCGTGAGCTGCTCCTCGCTCAGCAGCTTTCCCCTGTCTATCATCATGCCATCGAGGTCGAACGGGAGCGTGGTCCTGAAGCCCTCCGAGAGGACCCTATCGGATATCACGATCACCGGGATCTGGTATCTCTCCGCGAGGTTCAGGGCGTTGAATGTGTGATAGAAAGCCTCCGCGGGATCGCCTGGTGCCAGCACGACCCTCACGAAATCGCCTTGTGAAGCGTCCAGTGCGAACTGGAGGTCCCCCTGGTCGTGTCGGGTCGCCAACCCAGTGCTAGGCCCCGGCCTCTGGCAAAGAACGTAGACCATAGGGGTTTCTGTCATCGCCGCGAGCCCGACGGACTCCGTCATCAGACAGAACCCACCGCCTGACGTCGCGGACATGCCTCTGACCCCGACATGGTTGGCGCCGATGGCCATCGTCGCCGCGGCGATCTCGTCCTCCGTCTGCCGGACGACTAGGCCCATGTCCTTCTCATGGGCCGCCATGAAGTGCAGTATGGAGGATGCAGGAGTCATCGGGTAGGCCGAGTACCATCTCAGTCCTCCTTGAAGAGCGCCCAGGGAGATGGCGTCATTCCCTGTGAGAAGCATGTGCTTTGGTGCTCCCTGGATTGGTTCGATTCGTTTCCGTACGCCGCAGTTACTCTTGCCGATGATGAAATCGAAGCCCGCCTTCGAAGCAGCGATATTGAGGTTTGCGACCTCGACATCCTTCTTACCGAAGGTCGACATTAACACATTCTCCAAGCTGGAGAACGGATAATCGATCAGGGCCATACAGGCGCCTATGGCGACTGTGTTTCGCATGACCTTGTCTCCCTGCTTCTCCTTGACGATATCGGAGAGCGGGACCGGGACTAGCTCACCCTTGAGATCAGGGAAGTCCTTCTTCGGGTCGATAGGTTTCTCGTATAGATCGAATAACACTTGCCCGTCAGGAGCCATCTCTGACTGATGCTCCCTGACCGTCCGATCGTCCAGCGCGATCAGGACATCGACCCTCCGCGTGAGCCCGAAGACATCCTTCTCAGACACGCAGATCTGATAGGTGTTATGTCCTCCTCTGATCAGGGAGGGATACTCGACATCAGTCTGAACTTGGAGTCCGCCTCTGGAGAAGCACCGGGCTAGGATCTCGCCCGAAGTCATGATCCCGTACCCAGCCTCCCCACCGATCATGATGCTGAGTGATTTGGAGCTCTCTCCATCCGTCATTCAAGGACACCTGGTCGCAGATTGTACGATGGGATAATAACAAAAGTCCCGTTTTTCTGTAATGAGACGGCTACCCAGCAGTCTCCCCTACAAGTGCGCCTTTCAGGCGGAAATGATAACTGGCATAAGGTTCAATCGGTTGCGGGACCTGTCATGAACGAGAATCCAGATGCGCGACTTTACAGGACGCTTCTTGTGCTGCTTATTGGCCTTTTGATCGCTGTTCCAATTCTCATGTTGGTTATGATGGGATTGGTCGGTGGTTCCCACCTCCAATCGGGCTCGGGCATGATGGGTGATTGGGGCGGTGACTGGGGATGGATGTTGATCATTCCGGTCGTGACGGTGATCGCGGTAGTCCTAGTCCTTGTGGCGATCGCAGCTCGAGATTCCGGCGAGCATCCGCACTCGCATATGACGCAATACTATCCGCAGTATCAACCACCCGTCCAGTCAGGCTCCGATGCGATTTCCATACTTGACCGGCGCCTCGCGAGCGGCGAGATCACCGTGGAAGAGTACAACAGGATCAAGGACCAGCTGACAAGACACTAAGATTAAGCTTTCGTCGTCCCCCCGGCGTCAGGACTGGTACATCGTCAGCCTAATTCTTATACTCCCCTCGGTCATTCTCCTCGACATGGCATTCGATTCGCGCTTTCTGAAGAAGGTCAGGCGAGAGTTCCCAACTGCTGAAGCGGACCCCCGAGGCAGGAAGAGGGTGTTCCTCGACAACGGTGCAGGGACCCTTGTCACGAGAAGAGCGGCCGATGCCGAGCATCAGGCGAGAACGGACTGGAGCGCCAATGTCGGGAACTACTTCACGGAATCCAAGGGCGCCGAGGGCACTATTCTCGAGGGCAGGAAGGCAGTCTCAGACCTCCTCAGGGCGGATGGTCCCGAATCGATCATATCCGGGGAGTCGTGCACCAGCCTGCTGTTCAACCTAAGCTATGCCATCAGCCGAACGCTCAAGGGCGAGGAGAACATCGTCGCGAGCGGCTACGAACATTTTGCCAACATCAACCCGTGGGCGGAGCTCGGCGGCATGCACCTCATCAGCGAACTGAGGTTCGGGAAGTTCGACCTCGAGAACGGCCTCCTCGACATGGAGGACCTCAAGAAGCTCATCGACAAGAAGACCAAGGTCGTGACCGTCGCCGCGGCATCGAACGTGCTGGGCAGCAGGACGGATCTGATCGAGGTAGGTAAGATGGCACACGAGGTCGGGGCGTACTTCTGCGTCGACGCGGTCCATCACGTCGCGCATGGCCCGACAGACGTCCAGAAGATTGGCTGCGACTTCCTGGCATTTTCGGGATACAAGCTGTTCTCACGCCACGGAGGCTTCATGTACATGAAGCCGGAGCTGATAGAGAAGCTGATGCCCTACAAGGTGGACTCGTCGCCGAAGCATGGGCCGGAGAAATGGGAACAGGGTACGAGGGACCAGGCGATGTTCGCGGCGATAAACGGAGCGATAGACTACCTCGTTTGGCTCGCGGACCCATCCTCCAAAGAGCCTCCGAAGCCAGGGCCTCAAAGGGGCGCCGTGCTGAGGCAGGCGATGGAGCAGATTGAGGGATATGAGAAGGAGTTGTCTAGGATCGTTCTCGATGGGTACGGCAAGCTATTGGGACTTCGTTACATCCCCGGCCTCACGGTCTATGGTTCGAAGGAGGTCCACAAGAAGCTCGGGAGGGACCCGACTTTCGCATTCAAGCTGGCCGGCTGGGACGACCATGAGCTCTCGAAGGAGCTCTGGGATAAGTACGCGATCGCCGTGGGAGCTGAGGATTACTTCTCGATGGTTCCGCCGAAGTACAAGGCCAAGACCTTTGTCAGGGCGACTTTCGTTCACTACAACACAAAGGAAGAGGCCCTCAAGTTGCTCAAGGCCCTCAACGAGATCGCAGCGAGGAAGAAATAGAGCAGACAAAAGAGAGAAAAGGTTTGGAGAAAAAAGGGTTTTGATGATGCCCTACTGCTTTTTCTGATAGTACTTCGCCCACTCACCTGGTTGCGAGCTGAGGGTCCGCTCGTAGGTTTGCGGTGCGCGCTGCTTCGGCTTCTTGCCCTCCATCACCACGAGAAGGACGACCGCCACGATCACGACTGTCACCACGATCAGAGCGATGCCAAAGAGGGCGGTCGGGATCTTCGCGACCTCCTTGCTGCCGACATCGACCAGCGCATCAGATGAGAAGGTCGGGTCGTGCACTATCATCTCGCCGCCTGGGTAGGATATCCCGCCCAGGACCGCGAAACCGCCGAACACCGCCCCGTTCATGCCCCTCGTCCAAACGGGCACACCGCCCATGATCTGCGAGTGCAATTGCTCAGTCTTGCCGTCGACCGTCACGTTCGAGACCCACTCAAATGTCCCGATCCTTGTCCGTTCCCCGCCGAATGTCAGCATGGGGCTTGAGAGCATCTTGGGGTGGTCCATCATTCCTGTGGTGTTGTCCACAGTGGTGTGGTCCACATTCATACCGTCTGTCGATGTCATCATGTTGGACTGTCCATCCTCATTCATCTGCCTGATCGAGCTCATCTGCATCCATGCGACCACGAGCGCTGGTGGGATGTAGTTGCCCACTATCGCACTGAACGTCATCAGGAGTGCGGGGTTCTTGTTGTTCGCGTCGTAATCCCAGCCTTGGATCGCCTGATCCCACTTCACATGATATCTGATCATCTTCCCAGAGACCACCAAATTCGGCATGGCCTCGGGGGCTCCCATCATGGTCATTCCGCCCATCATGCCTCCCATCATTCCGTCCCTCTGGACGGTGATCTTCCACTGTGGCACAGTCGCGTTGTCCACCTGGATCATGTTCGCCGAGAGATGGAAGGTCAGTGTGAGGTTGTTCAGTTTGTTGTCCCCAGTGGGGCCCGAGTAGTTTTTAAGCGGTGCATAGGCCAAGTTCTTCGCTGAGAGATCGAAGCTCCAGGTCTTCTGGTCGGAGGTCTCCTTGAAGGTCACTGGGGATTGCTCCCAAGCGGTCTTCAGGTTGACTTCCTTGAAGATCTGCTCATTGGGTTCGGAATCATTGACGAGATTGCCGTTCTCATTCCAATGAGCTTGCATCAGCCCGTCGTTGCTGGAATCGTTGAACTCCACGATCCTGTCGAGTTTGACCGCGTACACTGTATAGACTTTGATCGTGTGGTTGGCCGCGACCACTGCCCCTTGGCTGTCGTACACCTGAGCCACACCCAGGTATCGAGCTTTGATGGCCACGAAGTAGATGTTGTTAGCATCCTGGTTGTTTCCCCAGACCATGCCGAACGCCGCATCAGCCCCGAACTTGACGTAGAAGTAGCTGCCATTGCCGAAATCGGTCGTCGTCCCTGTGGCCGTAGTCAGTCTGTTGTTCAGCGAAACGGGGGCAGCCGAGGCCGAGCTTGGGATCGCGAAGACCCCGAGCAGCATCAGCATGACCGCGAGCATCGCTCCCGAAACCATTGCCTTCTTTCCTAGCATTTGTGTAGCCTCCGATTCTGTCTTGAGAGGAACTACTCGGAACCGGAGTATATGAACCGTTAGAAGTGTTTTGCAGTTGTTTTGCACTGGATGCCCCCGATTAGTTCTCCGAAAGGAGTATTAAGCCAGGGGGTAGTTCGAGGTCCAATGGCACGCCTAGTGCTGTCCTTGAACGAGAGGCTAATCCTCCATCTGTCGGAGATGGACAAGCACAAGGACGACCCGGAGGTACCCATCGGCGCGAGCCAGGAAGGAATATCCCACAGCTTGGGAACCGGGGTCCACACCATCTCGAGAATGCTGTCCTCTCTGGTCAAGGAAGGACTCGTTTCGGAGAGGCTCGCCCATGTCCGAGGCGCCCCGAAAAGGAGGAAAGCTTACTTCCTGACCGAGATGGGTATGAAGGTCGCCCAGTCCTTGAGATCGGACATCGCCGGGCGCAAGATTGTCCTGGAGCATGTTGGCAAGGCGCAGGAGATGTCATTTGAGGAGGCGATGAGGAGGGTGGGCTCGATCTCGGGGATCACGCCAGGATTCTCGGAGATGATCGGTCTCGCAATCACGAATGATACCCTCAGGATGGAAATATTCCCGAAACCAGCGGCTGGGAAGAGATGCAGCCCAGAGTTCGTTGAGAGGTCCCAGGGTCGTCCGAAGGTGGAAAATTTCTTCGGCAGGGATGCCGAGAGAAAAGTTATCATCGAGCGGTTGAACAGTCCAGACACATCCACGATCCTCGTTTGGGGGATGCCTGGCATTGGGAAGAGCACGCTAGCGTCGAAGCTGTTCGACGAGCTATCGGGAAAACGGTCGATGTTCTGGTATTCGTTCCGTGTTTGGGACACTGAATCGTCTTTCCTGTCAGCGTTGTCGGATTTCTTGGTCTCGGCAGGTCGGAACGACACTGTGAACGGACTCAAGCGAGAATCGTCGCCAGCCGAGATGTTCATGCCCCTCGTCAGCGATTTGAGCGGATGCGGGGTGGTGATGTTCCTCGATGACATCCAGAAATGCTCTCGACAGGTCACATCCTTGCTCTCGATGGTTACTGAGGCAGCGCGGGTCTCCAAGTCAAGTAAGATCGTGCTTCTGTCTCGAACGATTCCAGGTTTCTTCTCGAACGCGGTTCAAGGGAACGTCATGGTGGAGCTAGCGGGTTTGGACCGGGATTCCGCATGGCACATGGCCCAGAGCATGAACGCGAAGGACAGCGTCCGGATAGTGGACGAGAGCCACGGCCATCCGCTGCTCCTTAGCTTGATGGCCCGCGGCGGGCCGGGCCAGTCCAAGGGAGATGTCATTGCCTTCATCGAGCGCGAGGTCTATTCCGCGGTCTCCGAGAAAGAACGCAAGGTCCTCGAGATGCTCTCGGTCTTCAGGCATCCCGTGCCTGTGGACGCGATCCCAGACTCGGACTACACGGTCGTCGCCGGGCTCAGACAAAGGGCGCTCGTCGTGGAGCAGGAGGACGGGATATGGACCCACGATCTGTTGAAGGATTTCTTCTCATCGCACCTGAGCGCCCAGGCGAAGAAGGAATACCACTCCCTGGCGGCGGTCTATTGCGATCGGAACCAGGGGGCGGAATGGAAGCTCGAGACGCTCTATCACCTCGTCGAAGCGGATTCTTGGGCGGAGGCGCTCCGGGTCGCTATCGCCAATGCAATCGAGCTGGCGAGCGATTTTCCCGAGGAGACTCTCGCGCTCGTCTCGAAGATACCCTCGGATTCGGGCTCACATCGGGAGAATGCGGAGCTTCTCTTCCTCAGAGGCCAGTTGCACGAGGAGCTCGGCAGAGAGGAATCGGCGCTGGCGGACTTCGAAGGGAGCTTGTCACTGCTGGGAGCCGAGGAGGACGTGGCCAAGCGGGCATTGGTCCTGGAGACCCAGGCGAGGCTTCGGTCAGAGGTAAGGAGATGGTCCGAAGCACTCTCAGATCACCAGAAGGCCCTTCACATCTACGAGAGGTCGAATGACAAGGAGGGTCAGACCAGAGAGTGGCTGAACATCGGGGGTGTGTTGAGGAAGAAGGGTGACTTCGTTAAGGCCCGGGAATCCTACATGAAGGCACTCTCGCTCGCGACCGTGGATGAGGACAGACCTTCGGAAGCCGCATGCCTCAACAACCTGGGTTTGTTGGACCGGGACGAGGGCAGGCTGAGGGATGCGGAGGCCCGTCTCAGGGAATCAGTGAGGCTTGCACATGTAGTCAAGGACCCATCCGGCGAGGCTAGAGGGTTGGAGAATCTCGCCGAGCTCCTAAGGGTGGAGCACAGGCTGACCGAGGTGACCGACCTGCTCCTGGAATCATCCGAGGCTTTCAGACGCGCGGGTGAGATGGAGGAATACAAGAGGCTTCAGGCGGCGTGTGCCGAGGCCCTGGGTGAGCTAGGGAAGCATGCTCAGGGTATTCACCTTGCGGAAGCGACTCTTGAGAATCCGGACATTCGGAAGCGCAAAGGGCTCTTCCAAAAGGCGCCCAGGTTCGACTCCGGTGACCTCGCATTGTCAGAGGCCCTCGTCGACCTGCATCGCTCGTCACTTGACATGAAAAGGGCGCAGAAGGAGCTGGTCAGGTTCATCGAAATGGCAGGATCCCTCGGAGACCAAGGTGCGATCGCCCGTGGCAAGCTGCTGCAGGCGATGGTCCAGGAGGACGTCGGAGACCTCGATTCGTCGGCGAAGTCCCTCGATGATGCGGAGACGATGTTGAAAACTGTCGGCAACAGTGAAGGTCTCATTGCCGTGCACATGAGACGAGGGGCTTTGGAAGAAAAGCGCGGAGACTTCGCGGCCGCAGCGAGACATTATCAGGAGGCTGCGAACCAAGCCGAGAGGGTTGACAACGAATTCGCTAGGATGCTGGCTCGGGAGAAACTGGCTTCGGCCGAGGGTCGGGCTTCCCGGTAGGCCTTGCGTCAGCATCAACTTGAGAACAAACAACTATTTGGATGTCTTGAGGATGTAGGGCCGTGGCGGCCCACGCGCACAATCGGCAACCATCGTCGGCTTTCACCCACCCATTGTTGATAGCCCTGGCCATCACCGCGGCCTTCACTGTCATCGAACTCCTCGGAGGATTGCTCAGTGGCAGCCTGGCCCTCATGAGCGATGCGGGTCACATGTTCACCGATACTGTGGCCTTGGCTCTAAGCCTGGTTGCCATCAGGATCGCTTACCGTCCCCCAACGGAAGAGCAGACATACGGATTCATCCGCGCGGAGATACTCGCGGCCCTGGCAAACGGGGCAATCCTGATCGTCATCACCATTATCATTTTGTACGAGGCCATCCTGAGAATAATCAACCCTCCGACGATCGAGGCTCCGTTGATGCTGGCGGTCGCGGTCGCCGGCCTTGTGGCAAACGCAGCCGGAGTCTATGTCCTGCACGACAAGTCCAGGACCAGCCTCAACGTCCGAGGGGCCTTCCTGCACATGATGAGCGACCTCCTATCGTCGGTCGCTGTGATCGTCGCGGCGCTGCTCATACTCTTTTTCAATCTGAGGATCTCTGACCCAGTGCTTAGCATCCTGATTGGGGCCATCATCCTCTGGGGAGCATGGAAGCTTGTGACCCAATCCTCTCAGATCCTGCTCGAGTCGGTCCCCGCTAGCATCAAGCTCGAAGAAGTCAGGCAGAGCATCAAGACGGTAAGGGGAGTCGCCGAGGTCCATGATCTGCATGTCTGGACGCTGTCATCAGGGCTTTACGCTCTCAGCGCTCACCTTGTCGTCGAGGATCGCCTCCTGAGCGCGTGCTCGAACGTCGTGGCTGACTGCGAGGACATGCTGGCGAAGAGATTCGCGATTTCGCACACGACCTTCCAGCTCGAATGCGAGACCTGCGGAGAGAACGCGTGCGTATTCCAGCCCGCCCATGTTAGGGATGCAGACCAAAAGGCGATTGAGCCTGGGCATTGATGGTGATTCGGACTGACCGCTTACATTATTCATTCTCATTCTGGAACGGTGCCCTTCGAAACAATAATGCCCTTGACGGACATCACCGGCTCAAGGAGACTAACCCATGGAAGGTGTCAAGACAGGCCCAAAGCTCAAGATACTCACTGAAGGCCAGATCGACGAGATTCACGAAGCCTCCTTGTCCATCCTGGAGCGGACTGGTGTGAGGTATGACAGCCCAATGGCTGTAGAAAGGCTTGTAAAGCACGGGGCGGTCCTCAAGCACGATTCGAAGGATGTCGTGATCTTTCCGCGAAGCCTCGTCGAGGATTCTCTCAAGAAGATCCCCCGATGGAGGACGTACTTCGCCAGGAACCCGAAGAATGACATCACCTGCGACGGAGAGCACCTATTTGCCGGGAGCCTTGGCGGCAACCCTAGCATACTGGATCTCGACACTGGAATGCCGCGAGCATCCGTCCTAGAGGATGTCGAAAATACAGCCAGGGTCATGGATGCGCTTCCCAATTGCCATTCGATCGCCAATAATGTCGTCGCTACTGAGGTGCCGCCGGAGATACAGGCAGTCAAGACCGTGGAAGCGCTCATGAAGAACACGAGCAAGTGCGTCTCGGGTTACGCCCTCAACAAAGAGACGATCGACGTCATGGTGGACATGTGGGCGGTCGTGGCCGGAGGGCACGAGGAGCTTCGTAAGAGGCAGATGCTGAGCATGTTCGGGTCGCCGAGTAGCCCCCTCACGTTCGACCGAAGTGTCTGCGAGGTCATGGTCAGGAGCGCAGAGTTGGGTGTTCCTGTGGACATCGTGCCTTGTCCCATGGCAGGCGGGACCGCACCTGTCACGCTTGCAGGAGGCCTTGCCCAACAGAACGCCGAGATGCTTGCGGGGATAATGCTCGTCCAGACAGTAGATTTCAGGCTGCCTACTGGTTACTCTGGGAGGCTGAGCGTTCTGGACTTGCGCAACGGGGCTAACCTGTGGGGCATGGCAGAGGTGGCCCTCGCATCCGCCGCCACCGTGCAGATCGCCCACAGATACCACATAGGGTGCGACGTGTACGGCGTGACGTCCGACGCTCCTAGCTGGGGGATGCAGATGGGTTTGGAGAGGATGTTGGTGTCTGTCATCCCAGCAATGGCCGGAGCGGACTCGTTGTCCGGCATTGGAGGCGCGTGGGGGACCAATAGCAGCTATGAGATGCTCGTGATCGACAACGAGATTTACGGAGATGTGTTCAGGGTTGTCCAGGGAATCGAGGTAGACAAGGGAAGGCTTGCTCTCGATGTGATCGACAAGGTCGGGAACATGGGCACCTTCTTGTCACAGATGCATACTATGGAATATCTCAGGAGAGGCGAGATTAGGATATCACCTCTGTGGGACAAGCGCGGCGCGGAGAGAGCGTGGAAGGAAGGGATCACACCGCTCGAGGAGAAGGCCAGGGAAGAGGCAAGGCGGATTTTGAAGGAGCACGAGCCGGAGCGACTCGACAAGGACGTTGAGAAGGAACTAGATCGAGTGGTGAAGGAAGCCTCGAAGACGTTGATGTAGATCGCGGGTCGCCCGCAGATGCCGGTCCAAGCGGGGACACGGTTCTTGTTTGAATGCCATGCATCCCGAATGGAACGGATTCGCCCAGTCTCTCACCTAAGGAGGTAGGTCTTCACCATCTCAGCTTTCTTCTCCCTTCCCAACTTCAAGGAGGTCTGGTATTCCCACTCCGGATTCAGCACAGGTACGCTCATTTCATCAACCTGCACGGTCTGCTTATGTTGTCTGAGGTCTGGTGGATCTCCCCAGCTGCCGTCTGCAAGCTTGATTTGGAGGTCTCCCATGATCTCAACTTTCACCCCTTCGATTTCGAGTATTCCGAAGTACGATTGTATCCTTTCACTTGTTCGCAGCGCAACTCGCCTCTTGACAAACTGCGAGAGCAAACGCTCAATCTCATAAGCTCCGGCCTTGTCAGTAATGATGTCAATGTCATTGGGTTCGATTGGCATCCCCCGGACAGCCATACCAAGGCTTCCAACCAGAGCCCACTGCACGTTGTTCTCGTTAAGCTGCAGGCTCACCGTACGAAGAATGCTAAAGAACCGCGAATCAACCATCTGACCGCCTCGGAGATGCTTCGGTGATGGAATTGACACACTATACCTTTGTCTCTTCCGATATCGGCATATCTGATGAATGTGGAATGCGGGTTGCTCAACATCCTTTGACGGCTCTCGTTCTCCTGACTCGCCCTACTTCGTCTCAGCGAGCATTATTCGTGCTATCTCTTCTGGGGCGGCTATCAGGAGGTTCTTGTTTGCTGATCGTGGAAGGCGAAGGTCCAGAACCGTCTCCTGGGCCGCAGTGATCTCCTTCTGGAGCTTGAGCCGCAGGGATTCCTGGACGCCCTCCCTCGACCATAGCTCCCTCGCCTTTTCAAAATGCAGCGTCATCCTCCTTATGTCAGAGAACAGCTCCTTCGCGAGTCTCTCCGCCGTCACGCACCGGAGCAAGAGGAGCTCGGAGCCGACGCCGGCCTTCTTCCTGGTCCTCATCACTTCATCGAGGTCGGCTATGTCGTCGGCTATTTGCATGGCCTTGCCCACGTGCATGCCGTAGGCGGTCCACCTTTGCAGTTGGCCGTTCGTCCCGTTCTTCCTGCCATTGAGGCCCGCGAGATACCCCCACGAAGCCGCGAGCCCGAACGGTTTCCCCGTCTTCTGCTTTATGATTAGGTCGTAGATCTTCGACGCTGGTAGCTCGGGGTCGTGAAGGACCTCCTTGAGCACTCCCGATACCATCCCCCTCTGAGTTGCTGCAAGGGATTGCACGAACCGTTCTCCGTAGGGTACCACGAGGTCGTAAGGAAGTGAGAGTATGCCCACCGTGTCGAGCATGGCCCTCTTTTGCCCTTCGGTCATGTGGACAGTCGGCATGCCGCGCCTCATCTCGTCCTCATCGAGCATGTCGTCTATGATCAGGCTCGCGCTGTGGGCGAGTTCGATGGCGCATGCGAGGTCCACCGTGCCGTCGAGGCTCTTGCCGCTCGTGCTCTCGAACACTAGCGAGAGCAGACCTGCCCTGAGCCTCTTGCCTCTCATCAACAGTCGAACCAAGTAATCATCCTTGAGCTTCCTGCTGGCTACCTCGCATATCCTCGCGTCCACGATCGGTTTCACTTGGTCCAGGTACTCTTGAAAGCTGGTCATTTCGCACACTCGTTTGAAGTGGATGCATCCCTCGGGCTGGCGCTCTGCTTCGTCTTCGTCAGGCATTTCAGCAGCTCCCGCGTCTCGCTGAGGCTCACTGGCGCTCCCATTCGATGACCCGTCCTCCTTAGGATGAGCCAGTCCCGTAATCCGAGCCGGTGTCCGGCAGCAACCTTGCCGATCACCTTCCGCTCATCGATCATCCACGAGAATTCCTTCAGGATTCGCGAAGTGTACCTTCGTGGGGAGTCCCAGCTGGCGACCAGGAGGCGCGCCGAGGCCATGCCAGGAGCGATACCTTCTCCTGCGATTGGTGCGACCGCTCCTATTGATTCTCCGACCCCCCAGACCTGTCGTCCCAGGGCAGAGTCTGTGGATACGAACGGTTGTGAGTCCAGGGGCGAGGTGGACCGGACTTTCCCCGAACAACCGCATAGGATCTTCCCTTCCGCGTTCATGAACCCGGACTCGCGCAAGGTCTCCTTCGGATCTGCGAGGACGCTCCCCGCTCCGATGTGGAACTCCGTCTCCGACAAAGGGAACATCCAGGAGTAGCCAAGGTTGCCATATTGGATGACCACCTTCGAGCTGTCTGCATGTTCCCTCCTGACCCTGTACTGCACGCAAGGCACGAGCAGGTCGTCCTTGATGCGAGGCAGGTATGCTCTCCGCAGACCGGTCGCATCTATGACCCGCTCGTACTTGCGCGGAGGGATAGGGCCACCTAGCACTTCCACGCCCTTGCGCAGGTCGTTGATCAGCCGGGGCTTGTCGAAGGTCAACAGGTGCGCTTTCATATCGACCCCCTCGAAATTCACGACCCTGAAGTCCTTGAAAACGTATTGCTCAGGGTCCAGCCCGGCAGCTTTGACATGCTGACGGAAACTGCTTGTCGACCCCCAAGCACAAGGGTTGATGCCACATGCTGCGTGACTGACCGCATCCCCGAAGATGTCCGCCTTCATCCCTTGGGATTCCAACAGACGATGCAGGTAGCTGCCGATCATTCCTGCCCCTGCAATTGCAACTCTCGATACCATCGCCACAGCCTCTATCTTCACCTTCTATCTCAACGCAACCTCATGCGAGGGCGATCAGGACCGCCCCGAGCAGTACCCCGTTCACGATCGTCACCATTAGCTGCTTCACCAGGAGCTTCGACATCGCATGACTGGTCCCCTCCCAGGTGTCCGTCGTCGAGCTGGGGACTCCTCTTACCAAGGGATGGAAGAAGTTCCGCCTCTTCACGATGCCGTGCTTCAACAGGTAGTCATTTCGCATCCAGTCAATCCTCATCGCGTACCAGGTCTGCAGTGCGAACAGCCCCGCGGGGACGACCATAAGACGCGGATCGATTCGGAGGAACAGGAACGCGACCACGGAGAACAGGCCGCAGGCGGGATAGACCGTGCTCCAGGGGAACTGCGGGAAGCGCACGGAGCTAGTGACCTTCCCCCAGCTCCGGTCGGTCCCCGAGTCCATTGCCGCATAGGTGACCTTCATGCTCATTCCCATGAACGCCTGGATGACCCCCATGACTATCGCGAGGCCGATGATCTGGCTCGTCGCGACGTAAGCGACCCCCACGACCATTGCCATGTTGACGGGGATGTCCACAGGTATCTCGTTTAGCGGCTTGTACGCGAGCTTCAGAGGTTTGCTGTTATAGCCGAGCATTCCAAAATACCCGATAGCAACGAACACCAGTGCCCACGGGAGCCTGTACCCGACATATGCTGCCATCGCACTCACCAAGGCGATTATGCCGATGCTCAACCAGGTGAGCTCCTTCTTGGTCACGTCCCCCGCAAGGAGTATCTTGTGCCTTCCCGTGCCTTCGATATTCGTCCGAGCATCGACCTCGTAATCGGTGAGATCATTCAGCGCGTGTGACACGTAATGTACAAGCACGACCCCCACGGCGGCGATGGTCACAAGACCCCAGTCTATCGAACCGAATCCCAATTCGTGGATTGCAGCCGCGATTCCGAGGATGATCCCGCTGCCGCTCCACGATTGAATCGCTCCCCATCGGCCGATCCAGTACAATGTCTTAGCCCTCATAGCCCGACACCTTGTTCATCTCGCCGGTTCTGCGATCCCTTCTTTATGATCGCGGGTCAGCTCGACACTCTACGCTGGGAAGAGATTTCAACTTAGTGGCGGAATCGTGCGCTCTCTCGCAATCTTCAGGCCTAACAGGAGAGCTGACCGTTTGAAGTTGTACATGGAACGCGATTCGATCTTGCAGGGCAATCGATGTGGAAAAGATTAAGGCCGCGCAAGAACTCGTGCCCATTCTCCCAGTCATTGAGTAGACAGACCAGTGTGATCAGGATGAGCGAAGAGGATGCGGTCAAGAGAACGCGCGGAATGCCCGCGACGGTAGACACCCTTGCTGCCGACCTTTCCTCGCTGGGCATTGCGCCAGGTATGGTCCTACTGGTACATTCTTCCTTGAGCTCACTTGGATGGGTATCTGGTGGCCCTGTGGCGGTCATCCTTGCTCTTGAGCAGGTCCTGGGACCAAGGGGCACTTTGGTGATGCCAGCTCTCTCTGGAGACCTTTCGGATCCTGCCAGATGGAAGGAGCCCCCGGTGCCTCAGGATTGGTGGGGCAAGATCCGAGAGTCCATGCCTGCCTTCGACCCAGAGGTCACGCCCACTCGAGAAGTCGGTGTTGTGCCTGAGTGCTTCAGGAACCAGAAGGGCGTTCTTCGTAGCTCACACCCACAGGACTCTTATTCAGCCAGAGGGCCGAAAGCGGAGGCCATAACCAATGCGCATGGTCTTGATTTTGGCTTTGGAGAGAAATCCCCGTTGGCAAGACTCTACGAGCATGAAGCGTGGGTTTTGATGCTGGGCACGGATTTCCTATGCAACAGCTCATTGCATCTTTGTGAGTATAGGGCTAGTTATTCCAGCAAACGCGTGATCAAATGCGGATCACCCATATTCACGAGAGGCAAGCGTGAATGGGTCGAGTACGACGACCTGGAATTGAGCAATGCGGATTTCGGTTCGATGGGCGAGGCTTTCATCAAGGAGACGGGGCTCGCACATCGTGGACACGTCGCCCTCGCGGAAGCCCTCCTCATCCCCCAGAGGGCGCTCGTCGATTATGGCGTGAAGTGGATCGAGAAGAACCGGCGGTAGCCCTTGGGACCAATGGATCCAGCTATTCGTCGTTCGATTTTGCAGGTGGACACATCCCGAAATGTCAAGCCTTTTCTCTTCCTTGTTCAATGCATGGGCTTGGAGCTAGATCCCATGAAGGTTTTCCAGATCTCGGCGGTCAAGCCTATCGTGCCATCAGATGTTCTCGAGAAGATCGATGTCCGCGTGGGGACAATAGAACATGTCGAAGAAGTCAAAGGATCGGATAAGTTGGTGAGACTCGTCGTCGACTTCGGGGATTGGAAGAGGAACATACTGGTCGGCATGAAGCATGAAAGGGACAATCCCAAGGAAATCGAAGGTAAGCAGGCACTGTTCGTCGTGAACGTCGAGCCCAAGAAGATGATGGGTCAAGTGTCCGAGGGAATGGTGTTCGACATCGGATACGCCGATGGCATCATCCCGGTCCTCGCAGTGCCAGAGAAACCGGTTCCAAACGGCGCCCGCGCGGGATAGGACTCCGGAACATTCTAATCCGGATAAGGCCATGCTGCCGCAGCAGTGCGAGCATCGAAAAGTGGGTGCAGGGCTCGTACTCGATGGGGGTTTGGGAAACACGAAAAGACATTATTTGAGTATGTTTGCGGCAGCTATCGTGATGGGCATGTTGGTGGTACCGGGGCTCGCTCTGGCGAAACCGGTCGGAAGGGGCGCAGCAGGACCTGCTCCAGGCGCGAGTTGGACCTACGCGATCTACATGGATGGGGACAACAGCCTAGAGACTTACTGGGCGGGCACGAGCCTTCCGTTGTTGGAAGCAGTTCCCGCGAGCGCTAGCGTCAACATCGTGGCGTTCGTGGACTTGAAGAGCACAAGCGGGATGACCGTGCAGAAGATATCCGGCACGACCGTGACCACGGTCTTGACGGCGCCCGAGATGAACATGGGAGACCCAGCAACGCTCACTTGGTGCATCAACGAGGCCGCGGCGCTGTACCCATCGACCTACCTGGTCCTGAGCATGTGGGATCACGGATACGGGTGGAACTACGTCTGCTTGGACGACACGTCGGGAGACAGTCTGAGCATGCAAGAACTCCAGACGGGCATCGCGAATGCGGGAAAGAGGATCGATGTGCTGGCGTTCGACTGCTGTAACATGGGGAACATCGAGGTGGCGTATCAGGTCTCGCTGACGAACCTGGTGTCGTACATGGTGGGTTCTGAAGAGACCGTGCCGGGGAACGGCTTCCCATATGACAAGATGCTGATGTATCTCTACAACAACCCAGCGATGCTCCCGAGGGACTTCTCGATGGCGATGGTTGATGCATGGGGCGTCTACTATGCCACCCAGACATGGGCCTCGACGGTGAACCTTGCGGCGATAGACGTCGTCCAGCTCAAGGCGACGATCTCGACCTTCTCGACCTGGTCCGCGGACATGAAGTCCTTGCTGCCCGGGTATAAGGCTGCGTATGCGACCGCTCTGAAGAACGCCTACTACATGTGGGCAACGCACTACTTCACGGACCTGTACGACTACGGCCTCCACCTGAAGACCACGAAGGGCGTAACCGACGCGAAGCTCAAGGCTGACACGACCACGATGCAGAACGCGGTTTCGAGCTACTGCATAAAGGTGTGGGACGCAAAAAGGATGACAGAATGCAAAGGGATATCGCTGTACTTCGGCACGGGCAATGAGTGGACCAGCCACGCGGCGGCCTACTCGCAGCTGGCCTTCGCCGTCGACACAGGCTGGGGAGCTTTCCTGACTGCATACAACGCATAGAGCAAAACGCATGAAACCCTAGGGAGAGAGGAGGAGCACCTCCTCTCTTTCCAATTTTCCCTCCAGGTTCACTCAAGGTGGAATTGCACCGAGGTGTTCCAAATCTCCTCCTCCGCAATTCCATCTCTATCCGATACAGAACGCAGGGCGTGTCCGAACCTTCTCGCTTTCAATCATCGCACCTACAATCCAGCCCGCATTCTCAAGATCGAACGTTCAATATCCGCTCTCTTCCAGGGCGGAATTCAGAATGTACTTATACGGTCAGAGTGATAACAGCGTTTACCACTTCGCTGGGGAGGTCCTCGATGGAATTAAGAGACATCGTCAGTGGCTCCAAACCCGTTAAGATTCAGCCGAGCGCGACCGCGAGCGACGCGCTCGTGTCCATGATGGAGAACAAGATTGACTATCTCCTTATTGACAGAACTGGTCCGAACGATGCCTATGGGATCATCACGAGGTGGGATTTGGTGGCCGAAGCCATAGCATACGGCAAGGAGCTAGCAAGCACTCCAGTGCTTGACCTTGCGAGAAAGCCTCTTGTTGTGATGAACAATCTTGATCTTGATATCAGATGGGTAGCGAAGAAGATGAGGAATGAGGGTGTATCAAGAATCGCCGTCTTTGATAAGGACGCTTTTCTTGGATTCGTCTCAGACGTGGATATCCTGCGGGCGGTCGTCTCAAAAACAAGAACTGCGAAGGGGGCCGAACAGTGACGTCAACCCCACTAGTGCTGAAAGACGTCGTAAAGACATGGGAACTGCACTCAGTGGGACCTGAAGCGACAGTGCACGCCGCGATGCAGGAGATGCTTCAGAAGAATTGCTTCACCCTCCTGGTCCCGAGGAAGAACAAACACGATGCATACGGGATAGTCACGAAGAAGGATATCGTGTCCAAGGTCATCGCTGAGGGCAAGGACCCGAAGAAGGTGAAGGTCAAGGAAGTGATGTCCAAGCCGTTAGTGATCCTCACGGACCTGACGCTCGATCTGAGATGGGTAGCGAAGGCGATGGCCAATTCCGGGGTTTCGACAGTAGCCGTGTTTGATAAGGGAGACTTCTATGGGTATGTGACAGAAGCGTGCATACTCGAAGGGGTCTACAATTCATTGCGAAGGGCGAAGCTAGAGCAGGGAACCGAATTCGTGTCTTGCTAGGTGCTATTTGAATTAGAACCCAGCTGTCTTTTGGGCCTGGGGTAGATCCTCGCACGGGTCGGTACGAGGCCGACCTGGCAAGGATTCAGTTCGAATCAAGAAGGCTCGGGTTTGGCGCTTTCATCGCCCAAAAATGCAATGTAATCAAACAGTCATCAGGCGCCTTGTGGCAATGGTATCAGAAGCGCTCGGCGACATAAACGATCGAATGCTGCTTAGGCTGCTCTCCATAAACCCTGATTGTGCGACTGTGTTCGGGAAGCATGATCCCTACGACGCGCACCTTCCCCACGGGGGCCTCCAGAGGATTCGGGAAAATCTCGCTCTCCTGGATGAATGGGGCAAGGAAGTGGACGAGATCGTTCCCATCGAGGATGTATCGAAGGAAGAAGAGGTCTCCCTTCGTGTCCTGGACTACACCCGGAAAACCTACAGGTTCGTGGTCGATGATTACCCTCTCTGGAGGATGCAACCAGACGCATTGGAGAACGTTGGAACTGCAATGCTCATGACCCTCGTGAGGGACTACGCACCGCTCGCATTGCGTCTCGAATCGATGAGTGCCCGAATAGGAGAGTTGCCCAGATACCTCGGGCAATTCCGAGTCCGTTTCGCTGGCGCGAAAACGGTGCGGATGTGGACCGAGGCAGCGCTGCAATCATGCAACGCCTTCCCCGGATTCCTCGACACGATTCATGGTCTCTCGAGCTCGAAAGGCAGCAGAAGGTCGCATTCTGAGATGACCAGAAGCATTGGGGCTGCGAAGGAGGAGCTTAGGACACACGAGGTTTGGCTGCGGAAGATGCTGGACTCTTCGACTGGCAAGTTCGCGATGGGCAGGGAGAACTACGCGAAGCTCATGAGAATACGCGGGATCTCGTACAGCCCCGATGAGTTAGTGGGACTGGCCACCAGGTATCTGGAGGATTTCAGGGAGCAGAGAGCGTCTCTCGCGTCCAAGATTTCAGGAAGCAGATTGCCAGAAGACGCAAGGAATGTCGTTGAGTCTGAGAGCCCCGCCAGCATCGAGGAGGTCGTGGAGAGGACCAAGGTGGTCGTCGAGACCGCTAGGGACTTCGTCATCAATAGAGGCCTCGTGACTATCCCTAGCGGGTCAA
>Ga0315286_10000359_pt1 | contig 37942 bp, 35 predicted proteins | sample YL17G10_0_MG_FD_205038 | JGI IMG/M metagenome (GOLD analysis project Ga0315286, IMG submission 205038) | Sediment microbial communities from Yellowstone Lake, YNP, Wyoming, USA - YL17G10_0 | ecosystem: Environmental > Aquatic > Freshwater > Lake > Sediment | place: USA: Wyoming | collected...
AAGAGCAACACGATCGGCTGGCTGACGCATCGGCTCGCGTCGCTGCACGACGACGCAAATGGTAATTAGGGCTATCCAATTGACTCCACGAAGGCGCGGAGATGGGAGAGCAAGTCGACCCTTCCCGCATGTACGCGATCAAGGGCGAGCTCGATGCGTCTGGAATCTATCTGGATGAGGAAGTCGAGCGGTTCTCCGTCGTGTACTTCAAGCCGAAACAGAGGCAGAGCGCCATGGACCATCAGGCGATGAACGCAGCGCTCGACCCGGCTGCGTCGCGTTTCACCGTGCGCCAGAAGGATAACGAGGAAGAGGCGGAACTCTGGCGCGGTAAGGTGCAGGCGTTCCGAAACCTCGATGGCTTTCTAAGCCAAGTCATCCCGTACCAGGACTCGGACCTCGAGCGGCTGTACGTGTTTCTCCGGCACCTCGCGGCGAAACTGCCACGGCGCAGGAGCGGCCCGGCGTATCAGTTCGACGACGATGTGAGACTCGAGTATTACCGCTTGCAGAAGATTAGTGAGGGGTCGATCTCGCTGCAGGAGGGTGATGCCCGGAGTCTCGACGGCCCCACCGAGGTCGGCAGCAGCCTGTTACGGTCGCAGCCGGTGCCGCTCTCGCAGCTGATCGACATCGTGAACGAGCGCTTCGGGACGGACTTCAACCAAGCCGATCAGTTCTTCTTCGATCAGATCGTCGAGGCGGCAATGGCGGACGACGGGCTACGGCAGACGGCTGCGGTTAATCCGGGCTACAAGTTCGAGCTGGTGTTCAGGAACCTGCTGGAGCGGCTCTTCGTCGAACGCATGGATCAGAACGAAGAGATCTTCGTGCGGTTCATGAACGATGCGCTATTCCAGAAGATCGTGACCACGTGGATGGCGTCGGAGGCGTATCGGCGGCTACGAATCGATGTGGGCGAAGCGGAACGGGGAATGTCGTCTCGGGGCCTGCCGCCGCGGCTCCGCGTCGTCGAGCCCAAGCCCAAGGAGCGCTACGTCACCTGCGTGCCACTCGTCCCGCTCAATGCCGCCGCCGGCGCCTTCGGCGACCCTCAGCACGTCGAGAACGACGGACTCGAGTGGGTGGCCGTCGAGACGAGGCACCGCCTGCGCTCCGGCATGTTCGTCGCCCAGGTCGTCGGGAAGTCCATGGAGCCCGCCATCCCCGACGGCGCGTACTGCCTCTTCGCCGCGCCCGTCGCGGGCACGCACCAGGGCAAAACCGTGCTCGTGCAACTGCGCGACGCCGCCGACCCCGAGAGCGGGGAGCGCTACACCGTCAAGCGCTACGAGAGCGAAAAGGAGGAGCACGGCGACTCCTGGCGCCACATCAGGATCATCCTCAAGCCGGTCAACCCTGACTTCGAGCCGATCGTTTTGGCCGGTGCGGACGAGCAGCAACTCAAGGTCGTGGCCGAGCTGATCGAAGTACTGACAAACCAGGCGTGACGCCAATGGCAGGGAGACGCACGCCGAGCGTTCCTGCCGCCGCGTGCTCCTATCCGAGCGATTTCTTGACACGATTGATAGTACATGAGTACAATAGAAAGAAAAGGAATGAAACGTATACTGATCGGGTCGAGCGATACATCCACTTCAACCAGCGCGCCATCCGGCGGGAATAAACGGGTTTCTGACTCATTTTGCGGTGAAAGAGCACGTCAGCGCGTAAACGCAAACTTAGGCTCTCTCCGCGCTGCTGTTTGTCTACCGGCACGTCACCTCGGCACGGTGATCCGCGCCGGGAAGCCGAAACGATTGCCTGTCGTCATGGCACATGCGGAGGTCAAGGTGGTGATCAACCTGCTTGACGGCGACAAACGGCTTATGGCGTCCCCCATGTACGGCGCGGGCTGCCGCAAACACCCCGACGCGCCGGCCAAAACGGCGTCGGCACGGCCATGATCCGCACCCATGTCCTGAACAGAAGGGGCACGGCGTGCTAAAGCCCGATCGGCAGGATTTGAACCGGTTTATGCAGACTGCATAAGAAACGAAACCTTCAAGGGCTTACAACCCATAATTCATTATCGGATATACAATTAACATATCTCTTTATCATCTTGACATCTGTAGTATACAGGCTAAAATTAGCTGTGTTGATATGGTTAGACAGATTGTATAATTGTAGTTCGACAGGATGGGCAATGATAGCACCACGACGCGACTCGACTGGCGGGGAACGGCTCATCACGCCAGCCGACTTCTTCTCGACTGACCAAGAGAAGATCAAGCTCAACTGGTTCCTCTTCGAGTATGCGCTCGAATGTGAGGCGTTCATACGGCGTGACAAGAAGCTCCGCTCTCGACTGGGGCGAAAAGAGGCCGACGACCGAGCCATAGCCTCCTTCTGCATTCACTACGCGAAACAGATGAGAAACGAGATACTCGATCGGGTCTCCGGTAGGATCGCGAATATCCACATAGGCTACGAGGGGATCGAGTCGTATTTTCCGCAGATCGGTGATGAACTCGTTGACCGCCTGCTGACGAAAGTTGCCGAGGCATGGGATTCGCAAACAGGAGCATGCGTAGGGTGTCCCACTCGATGCATTTCAGAGAAGGACAAGAGGGCTCCGATGTTCGATGACCGGTTCTACTGGGAATGAGGAAGTCGAACCAAGGGCTTCTGCGGACGGCGCTGGCGCGCCGCCGCAGAGCCCCGGTGTTTGTACCGACGCCATCGGACGATGGTGGTTACCATGGGGGGAATTCTGAACGAGGGATGTCCCCCCGCCAAGCGTCGTCGGGACCGAGACAAACGGATTGACAGCCTTCGGGTTACCTCCTACGATGGTTTAAGGTGTATTGAAAAAGAGCACCCTTAACACAGAGAGCCTGTTCGAGGCGCAGAACAAACCACTCGCTGCAGCGGACGCGGCTCGGACATTTCCCCTTGCGACATGAAGGATGAAGGTCTTTGTGGTACAGGCGCCCGATTTGTATCCGTCGTGCCGCTGAGCTTGAACCTTAAGCGGAAGTCTTAGCAACTCAATCAAAAGGAGGATCACGATGCCTGAATTATTCGAACAAACGTCCATAGGCAGCATGAGCCTATCCAACCGTTTTGTCCGTTCCGCAACCTGGGAGGGGATGGCAGACAAGGAAGGCTCCGTCACCCATAAGCTTACAGAAATGATGGTTGAGCTGGCCAGGGGAGAGGTGGGGTTGATCATCAGCGGTTATGCTTTCGTCAGCCATGAGGGACAGTCCAGCCCCGGTCAGCTGGCTGTATACGATGACCGTTCCATTCCTGGGCTTCGGGACATGGTCTCGGCTGTTCATTCAGCGGGAGGGAAGATGGCTCTGCAATTGGTCCACGGGGGATGCAACGCGAATTCCGAGCTGACCGGTTTAGAGCTTATAGGGCCATCCGCAGTCGAGAAGGATGGCCAAGTAACGTGCCGTCAGGCGGGCAGGAAGGATATTGCGGCCATCATATCCGCTTTTGCCCGAGCCGCCGGTCGAGCGAAGCAGGCCGGATTCGACGCCGTGCAGATCCACGCCGCCCATGGGTTTCTGCTAAGCCAGTTCCTAACGCCCGCGTTCAACAAAAGGAAAGACGAATATGGCGGCGAGCTCGAGAACCGTGTGCGGCTCCTGCTTGAGGTGGTAAAAAGTGTCCGAGAAACGGTTGGTTCTGAGTATCCGGTTCTTATCAAGTTAAACTCGGAGGATTTTCTGGAGGGTGGGATGACGCGCGAGGAGGCCGTTAAAGTCGCGGCCCTGCTTGAGAAAGCGTCCGCCGATGCTATTGAGCTCTCGGGAGGGACTGCGGGTTCCCCTGAAAAGTTAATAGCACCGCGTCCTGGCAGGCTAAAGACCCCGGAGCAAGAGGTCTATTATCTGGAGGCGGCAAGGCTCTATAAGCAGAAAGTCTCGATTCCGCTCATGCTGGTGGGCGGGATACGCTCCTATGACATTGCAGAGGGACTGGTCCGGAATGGAAAAGCCGACTACATTTCCATGAGCAGGCCGCTGATTTGTGAGCCATCGATAGTCAAACGTTGGCGGGAGGGCGACCGCCGGATATCTGAATGCGTTTCAGACAACGCGTGTTTCGCCCCCGCACGTGATGGCAGAGGCGTGTATTGCGTAACCATGGCCGACAAGCGGACTAAAGTCCGCCGGTAGTTGGAGAACGCCAAAAAGGGCAGCGATCGTTTGAACGAAACAGGTGCCTAACTGTGCATGCAGGAGACGGCGCTCCGCTTTGCTGCGCGCCGCGCCTGATGCACACCGATAGACAGGAACAGCAACCAGATGGAAGTATTAGTAATCGTGGCGCACCCCAATAGATCCAGTTTCAATCCCATACTCCCATTCGGCGAGTTTCCTCAAGACGCAGTATTGCCACCAGATATCCAACGGCACTGTGATGAGGTGTCACTGGCTGACGGCGTTGTCATCATTCATCCGAATTTCTGGAAGGAGACACGGGCGAAGGCGTACCACGAGGTCTCCTCAAGGCAGACTGCGTGATCATTTTCAACACCTCGAATACTGAAACAACAAGAGAAAAGATCGTCTTCGGAGATCCACTCGAAGCAATATGGAAGACTTGTATTTTCGACCTCTGTGGAGTCAAAACAATTCACCGGCGCATGTTTAATATCGTCGTTACAAGCACAGAAGAAGAGAGAAAGGGATGGTTGGCCGAGATCGCGGCGACCATCGATCGCTTTTTTCCAAAGGAATCACACTTCAACTGATGTGGAGGAAGAATTATGAATCCCGTCGTTCACTTCGAGATGCCGTTCGACAATCGCGAGCGGATGGCGAAATTTTATGAGTCGGCATTCGGCTGGCAGACGCAGATGCTTGGCGAGGATATGGGTAATTACGTCCTTGCAACCACCACCGAAACCGACGAGAACGGCCCCAAGAAGCCCGGCGCGATCAACGGCGGCTTTTTCCCGAAAAAGCCCGATTGGCCCGCGCAATATCCGTCCCTTGTTATCGCGGTTGACGATATCAAAGAATCAGTGAAGAAAGTAACAGATGCGGGCGGTAAAGTACTCGGCGAGTCGATGGAGATACCCGGTGTGGGGCAATATGTCTCGTTCACCGACACCGAGGGCAACCGCGGGAGTATGCTCCGGCCCATCCCGCGCAATTGGCATGCGCCAAAGTCGGAATAAGAGGATCAACCCCGCCCCGCGTATGGAAGTTAAGTCGAAAGCGAGGTCATCGTGAGGGACCGTCTAACAACGGGCTACAGCGGACGGACTGCGCCCGCCGCTAAGCTCGAAGGTTATAGCTCCTTTGACGCTTTCCCACTCCCCAACGAACGTGAAAAGCTATACTTCCAATGTCTTGAAGAATGGTCAGATCTTGTCAACTTGACAAAAAAGTAATATTGCAGCATAGTATTGTTATGAAAATAATGCCCGTTGGTGAAATGAAAACTCACTTTTCCGAAGTGATTGAGGCCGTCAAGAAAGGGGAACAGATTGTCATTTCTTATGGAAAAAAGAGAAAGAACATTGCTGTCATTGTGCCTTATTCCCAATACGAAAAAACAAACGGCATCAGGCTAGGTTTACTCAAAGACAAGGCAAAATGCAGCTTTGCTAAAGACTTCAAACAACTATCGAAGAGCTGGTTGAAATGTGAACTACCTAATCGACACTCAGTTACTGCTTTGGACTCTTATTGATCCCTCCCGAATAGAGAAAAGGGCTAAGAAGATACTCACCGACAAAAATTCCATTAAGTATGCCAGCAAGATAGGCTACTGGGAGATTGCGCTGAAGTATTCGATAGGCAAGCTCAAACTCGAGGGGACAACACCTGAGGGAGTGTTGCATGCCTCTCGCCAATCCGGGTTCAAGATCCTCGACATCAGTGAAGAGGATTTTGCAACCTCCCGCATGCTTCCATTCATCGAGAACCATAAAGACCCCTTTGATCGACTAATCGTTTGGCAGTGCATAAGAAACGGAGTCGGCCTCCTGAGCGCAGATGCAAAGCTAAAGGGATACGAGAAACACGGACTAAAACTCGCCATGCGAGCTGCGGACACTCTGTAAGAGCATTGAAGGAACAACGAATAATATAATGCCAAACGACACATTGGGCGTTCTGACAACACGCTGCAGCGGACGCGCCGAAGAACGGCGCGCCGCTAATCTAGTAAGTGTGTGCCGGGCATGGCACAGAGCTTGTGAGGTGGAAGTCCTAATACCAGGTTTATGCGGATCCGAAGGATAGGGAAAGGGCAAGGGCGTCTACGCGCGGAAAGTTCTGTATCTTACCCCGGGAGATCTCCCCTGTGCCCTGGGACGTCGCGTGCGGCTGAAATCGGCTGAGGGTTTTCGCGATCGACCCTGACCGCATGGGAGAAGTCAGCAGCGGGCATTAATAGAGAGGGGTGTTCAATCCGTGTTGAGCCCGGGCACTGCTCCGGCAAAGCAGCTTCAGCTGCCCTTCGCAAGGAAGGGTGAAGCCTCGGTTGGGACACGGGGAGAGGACGCTCCGGTTGAGAGCGGTGGGTTACTGGAACAGGTGGTGGAGAGGTCGAATCTGTTTACCGCACTTTCCCGAGTGAAGAGAAATGGCGGAAGCCCGGGTATTGACGGCATGAGCGTTAAGGCCTTGCCGGAGCACCTGAAGCGGAGGTGGCCTGAGATTCGAGAGTCCCTGCTGTCGGGGAGCTGCGGTTTTCGTCCGGGACGTTTCAGCCCAGCAGGCGGTAGCCCAGGCTCAGAGGTATCTTGGGATGGGTTTCAGCTGGGTAGTGGACCTTGACCTAGATAGACAAGTTCTTTGACCGGGTCAATCACGACAAGCTTATGAGCCGGGTCAGGGAACGGGGATCGGATCGTCGGGTACTTAAACTGATTGATCGGTACCTCAAGGCTGGAGCGCTTACGGCGGAGGGTTTTGAAGCAATGCCGGAGGGCACACCCCAGGGAGGGCCGCTGTCACCGCTGTTGGCAAACCTGTTGCTGGATGGTCTGGACAAGGAGCTTGAGAATCGTGGCCGCCGGATCGTGCGCTGCGCGTACGACTGTAACATGTGGTGTCGAGCCTTTTTTTTCACCATGTGCAGATGGACTCGAAGGAAAAAGCGCTTTCAGAAGCCTTTCGCGTACTGCGGCCGAGTGGCCGGCTGGTAATCGCCGACATGCATTATTTTTGCCTGTTTATGGGTTGGCGGGGCAGTCACCATTACCATCATGAATCTTTCTATGAAATTCATAGATGATTTCATAATAATTCCAGGTTGTGCAGGCTCACTTCTAACCGGATTATTGTATTCAATATTTACAAATTGGGGATGGTTCAAAAATAATTGGTAAAAACCAATAAAGCCAAAACAAGACATGTATGCCTGACAAGGCGCTTCACCCGGCAGCATTACTGCGTAACGGAAATGCGGCAGGTGAGCATAGTAGTTGGCCGTATGAAAGGTTGTGGATGATGAAGGGCCGTGAAAGCGGGATGCCCGAAGAGGACTACTGGAACAGTTTCTTCGATGCCGAATGCGTGATCAGGAAACTCTTCGGGGAAGAAGGCTGTCGGGGTAATGTTGTCGAATTCGGATATGGGTATGGGACATTCACATTCCCTGCAGCCAGGCACGCAACGGGCACTGTGTACGCCTTTGATATCGAACTTGACTTGATCGTAAGACTTCGGCAGAGGATCAAACAAGAAGCCGTTCCGAACATCGTTGCGAAGATTCGAGATTTCGTGGCCAATGGAACAGGACTCGGGTCTGGGAGCCAAAGTCACGCGATGATCTACAATCTTCTTCATATTGAGAATCCCGAGGCACTCATCAGAGAAGCCCATCGTGTCCTACACCCGAACGGCAGGCTATCGGTCATCCATTGGAGAAGCGATATCCCAACGCCGCGAGGCCCTTCCCTGGAAATCCGGCCTACCCCCGAACAATGTAAAGCCTGGATTGAGGCGTCGGGATTCCGAGACGCGCGGGTCATCGATTTGCGGGAATGCTGCCAATTCCATTTCGGCATTGTTGCGATTCCTTAACGGAAGGATGGGCCAATGACGGTGACACCACCGATTCTATTGAACAAACAGTACGCGGAGCCGACGGTGTTCACCGCCGAGAACCTGCTTCGCGAGGCGAGGCGGCAGAAGTCACTGACGCGGGTACACGTTCCTCGGATTTGTGTTCTTGACCCCGACGGCGATATCGTGCGCTGGCTGGTTCGCACCCAGGGCATCGAGCGCGACGCCGGGTGGGCATGCTATCACACCGACCTGTATGCATTCACACACGAGGGTACTCGCTTCGGTATCATCGGGTGTGCAGTAGGCGCATCATTCGCCGTTTTGGTCGCTGAAGAACTGTTTGCATCCGGCTGTGAATTGCTCATCAGCGTGACATCGGCCGGGCAGATCGTCCGCATCGGTGATCCGCCATACTTCGTTCTCATCGAAAAGGCCCTGCGCGATGAGGGGACAAGCTATCACTATCTTCCCCCTGCGGACTTCAGCCGCATTGCGCCAGAACTCCTGTCGATGCTGGGCGATGCGTTCCTACACGTACCCGTTGCAGTGTACCGCGGCGCGACGTGGACGACCGATGCCCCGTTCCGAGAGACTGAGACCGCCATTGCGCACTGCCGGGACTTGGGCATCATGGCCGTCGAGATGGAAGCTGCCGCCCTTTATGCGTTTGCGGAAGCAAGACAAAAAGCGGTTGCCTGCTTTGCGCACGTGACCAACCGGATGGCCCGCGCTGAAGACGATTTCGAGAAGGGGGCCGACGGCGGTAGTAAGGATGCACTGCAGGTGGTGGCTCTCGCGGCCCAAACATGGCGGAGCTATCAAACCACATGAGCGCATGCGTCTCACCATTGAACGACGCAGCATGCAGGGGGGGAGCTGCCTACACTTTGCAGAAAGCACGATGCGAAAGATCGGCCAACAACCGGGTCGAGGCGACGCGGCGACCCGCTCGCCTCACCCGCAGCGTTCGGCGGCCAATTGATGCCATCGTGTTCGCCAATGAGAACGCCATGAACGACCACAATCAAGGAAGCCCGCCGAGACGTATGAGAACTATTTTGTCCCGGCCATGTGGTCGCGCTCGATATGAACCCGGCAATGCTTGCCATGGCCCTGCCCTTCCCGGATGGTGCCTTTGACGTTGTGCTTTGCCAACACGGGTTTCAGTTTGTTCCGGACCGTGCAGTTGCCGTGCACGAGATGCGCCGTGTCCTGGCGCCCGGAGGGCGGCACTTCTTGAGGCCGTACGAGTTGAAGTGGAGCCAACCATCCGCAGGTACCGCGGTACCGACGTCGTTACCTTTCCGATGTTTGCACGCATTGCGGTGGTCACCGCATAACTGTTGCTTTTGATGGGCCGCCCAACAAGCTGTTCCAGCCGACCTGATCGCGAAGCGGGCACGCGGCCGCCAGCAAAGCAGTTTCAGCCCGCCCGAGCCGTTGAACTTAAGCGTTTCGCTATTTTATAGGCAAAGGAGAGATCATGAAATCAAGTAGTGAGCATTGGGATACAATCTTTTCCAATACGGAAGATGCAAAGCTTGGATGGTATGAAAAAGACGTATCCCGAACATTTGAATTACTGAATCAAATCCCGGAATGGGAAAGTGCTACAATATTCCTTTCTGGAGTTGGGACGTCAAATCTAATCGAAGAACTCTTGAACAAAAGTGTTAAGTTGATTCTAAATGATATTAGTGTCGAGGCTATAAACAGAGTCAAGAAACGATTGGCTGATAGGAGCATAGATATCATTTGGCTTTGCCAAGATATTGCAAGTCCAATCAATAGTAGGATATCGCAGGTAGATATATGGATAGATAGAGCAGTTTTGCATTTCTTGACCGATATTGATGATGTTAGAGGATATTTTGAAAATATAAAATCAACGTTAAAAATCGGCGGCCACATTATCTTTGCTGAATTTTCAAAAAAAGGTGCAGAAAAATGTGCCGGCTTAATTCTTCATAGATATTCCATCGAAGAATTATCAGAAAAATTAGGTTCATCGTTCAAGCTAATTTCACATTTTGCCTATACGTATATAAATCCTAATGGTGACCCAAGACCATACATTTATGCTTTATACAAAAGAACGAAGTGAAAATAATGGCTGACAAATCATTCGACCAAGCATCGGCAGACCTTGAATCAGCGGTAAAACGTCATGGCTTCGGGGTACTGCATGTCCACGATTTGGGGACCACACTTCGCAGTAAAGGCATTGCATTTGATGAGGAGTGCAAGGTTTTTGAAGTCTGCAATCCGGGGCAGACTGCAAAAGTATTGTCCTCCGATATGCGCTTGAACATGGCGCTGCCGTGTCGCATCTCGGTATTTACGGAGAAAAACAAAACGAAGATCGGCCTCATTAAGCCAGTGCAAATGCTTTCGGCGCTATCCCAGGATGCAGCATTAGTTCAAGTTGCCAAAGAGGTTGATGAAAAGACCATCCATATGCTGAAATGGCCAAAGATGTAGAGCGCGAAAAGAATGCATTTGAATGGTCAGAAGCAACGACGCCTCGAGTAAATACTAGAACAGGGTTCAAATACTACCACTCACGAGCAATATCGAACGATTGTACCCAAGTGAAGCATACGTTAATGTGAATGGAAAACGAAATAAGACGGTGGCAGATCAATTGGGGCTGGAAGAAGTAGTATGGAGGCACGCCTCGCTTCGACGAGCGGCTGATGCGGAACGTAAACAAAATGGAAGTAACGTCTTGATGTTATAACGATATGGTGATACACTTTGAGTATGACTAACGCAAACAAGAGAGCGTCGGAACCGATATTGTCGTTTGGGGACGTGGTGAAGGAACTGAGGCGCCGTGGCAAGATATGAGGTTCTTATTAAAACGTCGGCCGCGAAAGATATCGAAGACCTTCCGAATCGGAAAGACCGGAGACGAATCGCCGAGCGGATCGGCAGTCTTGGGGGCGATCCTCGGTCGCCGGGTTGTCAGAAGCTTTCCGGCCAAGACAGGTACCGCGTGCGGCAGGGGGTATATCGGATCGTCTACTCGATTCTTGATGAGAGTCTTGTCGTACAGGTAGTCAAAGTCGGTCACGGTCCGTGCGATGAGGGAGGGGCGCGTACCCGTTCGGCCCGCGGGTTACGCAGATCGTTATGCCGCATGCCAAGAGGTGTTTGGGCATGGACAAAAACTCGGCGAGTATGACGCCAAACGAGAAAATCTGCTAGCCTCTATAACTAAAGACAGGTTTTCGGCAAAACAGTCCGACACAACTCATATTAAAGCAAGGAGAAACAGAAATGGGCGACAAGGGGAAAAAAGATAAAGGGAAAAAAGAACATCAGAAAAAGGCCCAGCTAAATCTTAAGGAAAAACGTAAAGTAAAAAAAGAAAAGAAGAGTAAGTAAATGTCCAAATCGTTACCCGCCATTCCCGGCGGGTGATCTCGGTCGTTGAAACTGCAGGAAAAGATAGCCGCCCATTTCCGTAAGGCGGACAAGGGGTACGGAGATAATGTCTCGCGCAAGCTGGGACCCATGTTAGGTAGAGAGCATCTTATGCGGCTGCAACGGGCATTAGAGGGACCATAACCACAAAGGAGAACCAAGTTGAGCGATGATTCCAAACACTGTCACAGATCGGCAAACACGGGTACAATCGGCGGACTGATCTGGTTTATAGGCTGGCTGTTCACGGTCGGCTTCGTGGGGCTGCCTTTTTGGAGAGCGGTTCTGGGTCTGATAATCTGGCCCTACTTCTTGGGAGCCGCGCTGAAATAGCCCTGGTCGAAGTCGAGGCCGGGACGGGGCAGGAGCCGCGACACCCCACAAGAGGCGTCCGACAAAGTTTGTTATGGCAAACCGTCTTCACGGCAAGTGCGTGGGCGCCGTCGAGAAATCCGTTGACAGCCGGAGAAAAACCGATGGGCACTCAAGAGATATACAACTACCGCAAGGTGTATGATCAACTCGCCACCGGAGGGCAGCCAACCGAAGAGCACCTGAAGTCGGCGGCGGATGAGGGGTTTGGAACAGTCATCAATTTGGCGACCCTCGATCCGCGATACTCGTTGAAAGACGAGGAGGGCCTGGTTCATTCGCTCGGCATGAGGTATCACCATATACCGGTTGAGTGGGAGCAACCGAAGGAGAGCGACTTCGAGGCTTTTGTGGACGTTGTCAAGCGGCTCCCGGATGGCAAGACGCTCATTCATTGCGCGGCCAACTTTCGTGTAACGGCTTTTTATTCACTTTATGCGCAAAAACACCTTGGGTGGTCCGAAGCTCAATCGGAAGCGTTTCGGGCTTCAGTCTGGAAAGTCAGTGATTATCCCGTCTGGAAAAAATTCATCGACCGAATGAAAACTAAACTCGGGATTTAGACTGAAGCGCGGTGCCCGCGCGGGAAGTCGTCAGGGTCGGCGTCCCAACCATGAATTTCCTGATGGTCGACGGCGAGGGCGACCTTCGATTCACTTTTTGAAGTCGATCAGCTCTACCTCGAACACGAGAAAGGCGTTCGGGGGTATGGCACCGGGGTACCCTCTCTCCCCGTACCCGAGCTCGGGTGGGACGATGAGGGTTCGTTTTTCGCCCGTCTTCATTTCGAGAAGCGCCTCGTTCCACCCCTCAATCACCGCTCCGATCCTGAAGCTCGCCGGAACTCCCTTCGAGATAGAGCTGTCGAACAGGGACCCGTCGAGGAATTTACCCGTGTAGTGAACGCTGACGGTGTCGCCGTACACCGGGCTCGGGCCGGTGCCGCTTTTCACGACGACGTACATGAGCCCGCTCTTCGTCTTCACCGCTGTCGGCCACCTTTTGGCGATCGTCTCGAGGTTTTTCAGCCGTTCCTTCGTGCGGTTCTCCCGGGCGAGGGCCTGCGCCTCCCGCACGAGCGTGTCGAAGCTCTCTTGCGTGACTTTGAAAGCCTCCGCCTCGCGGCCGACCCTCAGGATCTTCACGCTCTTGATCGTGTCTCCCTGCTGGATCGAGGCCACCGTTTCCTGCCCAGACACCACGCGGCCGAACACCGTGTGCTTGAAGTCGAGCCACGGCGTCGCCTTGTGGGTTATGAAAAACTGGCTTCCGTTCGTGCCGGGCCCGCTGTTGGCCATCGAAAGCACGCCCGGGCCGTCGTGCCTGAGAGAGAGGTTGAACTCGTCTGGAAAGGCGTAGCCGGGCCCTCCGGTTCCGTTTCCGCGGGGGTCGCCGCCTTGGATCATGAAATCCTTCAAGACCCTGTGAAAGGTGAGACCGTCGTAGAACTTTTTCGACGACCGGTTCTCGAACTTGATCGTGCCTTCAGCGAGCCCGACGAAGTTCGCGACGGTCATGGGAGTTTTTTGATACTCGAGGGAAAGGAGGATCGTGCCCCGGGACGTCTCCATCTCGGCGTAGAGACCATCCGGGAGACCGGAGGCGGATCCCAATACCGAGGGCACCACCGCTAAGCAGGGGACCAGGCCCGCGAACAGCAGGCTGTGCAGAACTCGTTTCATCATTTTACGCTCCTTTGTGTCTGGATGAACATTACCGTTTCGGGTGATCGTTTTCGTCGACGGGGAACGGCCGCGCCTTGCCCGACGGGTGAAGATGGCGAACTTCGGCATCTGAGTGCCGAACACCGTCGGAACCCCCCGTCCCGCCGTCATCCCTCGATCACCTTCATCGTCTTCCACTTCCCGTGGAGGAACCTCAAGAAAAAACAAATCCCCATGGCGCACACGTAGACCGTCGCGATGATCCACCCGGTGTAGATGTCCTTGTCGAGCACGACCAGAAATATGTAGCTCGGCGCGATGAGCACGCTGAAGGTGATCGCGGAGCCCGTGTACATCACGAAGTGCGTGTCACCCGCGCCCCTCACGGCGGAGGCGAAAACGAGGTTCAGCGTGTCGAAGAGCGAGTAGAATGCGACGAATCGCAGGAGCACGACCACGGTGCTCCGTATGGCGCCCGACTCCCCCTCGGTGCCAAGGAGCCTGTAAGGTCTCAGGAAGAGCCCGGGGAGGAGGATGTAGAGGGCGGATAGGATCGCCATGTAGAGAAAGGTCATGCCGAAACAGGAATAGGTGCTCCGCTCGGCAAGGTCGGCCCTCCCCTCGCCGATGTACCGGCCGACGAGAATGCTCACCGCCATGGAGAATCCGATCATTGGCATGAACGCGAGGGTGTTGATGTTGAAGGCGATGTTCGTCGCCGCGAGGCTCGATGTTCCGAGCCGCCCTATGATGAGAAGGAAGATGGAAAACCCGACGATGTCGAGGAAGAACTGAATGCCGTTCGGAGACCCGAACCTGAGGAGCCGGAGTGCGAGCCTGATGTCGATCCTTCTGCACCCAAGGCCGTATTGGGCGGCTGCTTCCTTCCTTCGCAGCATCGCGACGATGTAAAAAAGAAGGACCGCAACCCCCGAAAGCACTGTCGCGATCGCGGCTCCCGCGATGCCCATCTCGGAGAACCCGAGCTTCCCGAAGATCATGCCGTAATCGAGGACGATGTTCACCGCGGTGCCCGTCAGGTTCGCCCACATTACCGGCCACATCCTCCCCCTACCCGAGAAAAATCCCGACAAGGCGGAGTTGAGGATGGGAAAGAGAGAGCCTGCGCAGAGTATCCGGAAGTAGACGATTTCCTCCCTTAGGACGTCAGGGGTGTGGCCTATGGATTTGAAAATGATGGGGGCGAAGGGCACGAAAATTAAAATGCAAGCTCCCCCTATGATGGAGAGATAGATGCTCTGCCATAGGACGGGGCCGATCCTCCCGTTGAGCCGCGCGCCGTGGTACTGCGCGATAAAGGTGGTCACGTAGGACACTGTTCCCATGAACAGACTGACGAAGGTGAAGTTCAGGATCCCGGCAGGCATCGAGGCGGCTATAGCCGCGGGGGAATACCAAGTGAGAAAAACCCGGTCCACGAATTGCTGGAGCGTCCACGCGCTCGTGCTCAGGATAAGGGGGAAGGCGGTTGAAAGGACCTCCCTGTATCCGCCTTGTCTCGACCACAACTCCTTCATCATTTTCATGAAACCGCCGCATCTTTTCGAGCTTTTGCATAAGGCAGGTTGTCTTGCCCTCTCAACCGCCGTCGAGCACCTCGGCGAACTCCGCGATCACGCCCCGCTTTCCGCTGGTAACCATCGTGTAGTTCTTCTCGAACTCGGGGAACTCCCGCTCGTAGTAGAGCGCCGCGATCTTCTTCTTGTGGTCGGAGAAAGGCGCGAACTTCAGAAAGAGGTAGGAGGTGTAGAGCTTCGCGGCCATGTCCACGATCTTCCCCGAGTAGAACGACTGGTATTCGTGGTCGTTCTTCTCCCGGACGAAGTCGATCGCGCGGTTCAGAAGCGCGCGCTGCTCCCGTATCTCCCTCAGGAAGAGCTTCTGGAAGTCCTCGGTGAACCGGGACTCCAGCTTGTCGAGCTCGGGCTCCACCACCCTGGTAACCACGCCGCCGATGGCCGCGACGTACTGGAGCTGCGTGGTTCCCTCGTAGATGTTGGTGATCCGGGCGTCCCTGTAGTGGCGTTCGATGTTGAAGTCCTTCATGTATCCCGTGCCGCCGTGGACCTGGAGCATGTCGTAGGCGATCTTGTTCGCGTACTCGGTGGAGATGTACTTCGACATTGGGGTGAGGAGCGCGGCGAGGGAGTCGTAGTACTTCGACGTCTGCCTGAGCTCCTTCGTGGGCTCCTCTGTCTTCTCGAGGAGGTGTTCGTACCCCTTCTTGAGGTCGACGATCCGCGAGGTGTCGTAGAGGAGGATCCTAGCCGCTTCGATGCTGACCTGCGCGTTTACGAGCATGTCGTAGACGAGGGGCATCCTGACGATGGGCGTGCCGAACTGCGCGCGGGCTTTCGCGTAGTCGAGCCCCTCGAGGTAGGCGGCTTGGGCGATCCCGAGCCCCTGGGCCGAAATGCCGAGCCGGGCGCCGTTCATAAGAGACATGACGTAGCGGATGAGCCCCATCCTCCGCTTCCCAACGAGGTACGCTTTCGTGTTGTTGAATTGCAGCTCGCAGGTCGGCGAGCCGTGTATCCCGAGCTTGTTCTCGATTCGCCGCACCACGAGGGAACAGTCCTTCTCGCACACGAACATCGAAAGACCGCGCCCGTCTTTGCTGCCCGCCTCGCTGCGGGCGAGCACTAAAAGCACGTCGCCGCACCCGTTGGTGATGAAGCGCTTGACGCCGTTCAGGTGCCACATCCTCTCCGCCTCGTCGTAGAAAGCCTTGAGCTGGACGGCCTGAAGATCGGAGCCGGCGTCCGGTTCGGTGAGGGCCATCGCCCCCGACACTGTACCGCTCGTGAAAAGGGGGAGATAACGGGACTTCAGCTCCTCGTCGGCGAACTCGCTGATGGTCTCGGCGATGTCTTGGAGCCCGAAGAGGTTCATGAGACTCGCGTCGCCCTGTGAAACCATCTCGACGCCGATGGAGTAGACGAAGGACGGAAAGTTGAGCCCCCCGTACTTGCGCGGGAGGGTGAACCCCATGAGGTTTGAACGCTTGAGGACATCGAGGTCTTTCTGGATCCCTTTCGGGTAGGTGACGACGCCGTGATCGAGGCGGCACCCCTCCTCGTCGACCCCGGGCGCGAGGGGCGCGATAACCTGAGCGCAGATCTCGCCGATGAGGGTGAGGACCTGCCGGTATCCCTCCTTCGCGTCCTCCACCCCGGTGAAAGCGTAGTCGTACTCCTTCGCGTCGGAGAAATCGCCTTCCCTCAGTCTGATGACCTCGGTGAGATCGGTATTATCGTACAGAAACCTAATGTCCTTGTTGTCCGTGAAGAAATTGTCCATCAGTCTACCCGCCTTTTCTTGATGTCGTCGATGATCATCGGGATCACGGTGTTGAGATCGCCGATGATGCCGTAGTGCGCGACTCCGAGAATCGGGGCGCCGGGGTCGCTGTTGATCGCCACGATCTTCGCCGACTGGTCCATCCCGGCCCTGTGCTGGACAGACCCGGAGATCCCGCACGCGATGTAGAGCACCGGGCGGACGGTCGTCCCCGTCTGGCCGACCTGGTGGTCCTTCTCGATAAACCCCGCGTCGACCGCGGCGCGGCTCGCCCCCACCTCGGCGCCCAGCACGCCGGCGAGGCCCCAGATGTGCTTGAAGTTCTCCCGCGAGCCGACTCCGTACCCGCCGGCTACGATGATCCGCGCGGCTTTCAGGTTCACCTTCTTTTCGGTCTTTACCCGGCTGAGGATCCGGGTGACGTTTTTCAAATTTTCCAGGTCGGGGTCGGCGGTGACGATCTCCCCCTTTCTCCCGTCCTGGACGGGCGGGATAGGCATGACGCCCTCGCGCACCGTCGCCATCTGCGGGCGGGTGAGGGGGTTCACGATCGTGGCGATGATGTTGCCGCCGAAGGCCGGCCTGATCTGGTAGAGGAGTTTCTTGTACTCGGTTCCGCTCGGGTGCTTGAAGTCCCCGATCTGGAGGTCGGTGCAGTCCGCGGTGAGCCCGACCCTGAGCTTCGAGGCAATCCTCGGGGCGAGGTCCCTCCCCCTCGTGGAGGCTCCGAAGAGCACTACGTCCGGCTTGTGTAGTTTAATCAGGTCCTCGAAGGCCTTCGCGTACTTCACCGTGTCGTATAAAGCGAGAGTCGGACTGTCGCACACGTACACCTTGTCGGCGCCGTGCTGGAAGAGCCTGTCGGCGTACTTTTTTACTTTGTGCCCGACAAGCACCGAGCAGAGCTTCACGTTCAAGGCGCCCGCGAGCTCCCTCCCCTTCGAGAGGAGCTCGATCCCGATATCCTGCAAAGCGTCCCACTCCTGCTCCGCGTACACCCACACCTCGCCGTGTATCTGAGACATGCTGTTCTCCTTGGTTGTGTTCGAAGGGCCCGTGATCACCATGAATGATCTTCGATGAGCTCGGCCACGAAGCCCTTTATCCCCGCGTCCGTCGGTTCGATCTTCTTGAACCCCTTTCCGGTCAGGGTGATGCTCTCGATCTTCTTCACCATCGTCGGCGAGCCGGCAAACCCCACCTGCGCCGGGTCGGCCTTGATGTCGGCGGTGCTCCACATTTCTATGAAGAGCCCCCGCGATATCAAGAAGTCCCTGAGCTCTTCGCTCGACGTGAACGCCGGGTATTTCGGCAGGAGGGCGGGAAGCTCGAACTCGCACGCGGCCTTCCGGTACTTGAGAAGCCTTTTCGCGAGGAAGGGTCTGGGGTCGTTCGCGGTGTTTGTCGCCGTGATGAGCACGGGAAGGTCGGCCTCGACGATCTCCGAGCCGTTGTCGATGAGCCGCTTGACCTTGATGGTCTGCTCGACGATCTCCTCGATGGCCTCGACACAGGTGAGCTGGGCGACGCCGAGCTTCTCCGCGGTTTGCGGACCGACCTGGGCGGTGTCGCCGTCTATCGCCTGCCTGCCGCAAAACACGATGTCGAAGCCGGGGATCTTGGTGAGAATCGCCTGCTTCAGCGCGAAGGAGGTGGCGAGGGTGTCTGAACCCGCGAACTTCCTGTCGCTCAGGAGGTAGACGTGGTCCGCCCCGCGGTAAAGCGCGTCCCTGAGGACGGCAGTCGCGGAGGGGGGACCCATGGTGATCACGCTCACGCTGCCCCCGTGCTTCTCTTTGATCTGGAGGGCCATCTCGAGAGCGTTGAGGTCCTCGGGGTTGAATACCGCGGGGAGGGCGGAGCGGTTGACGGTCCCGTCCTCCTTCATCGCCTGCCCCGTGATGTTCTTCGTGTCGGGTACCTGTTTGACCAAGACCACCATCGTGTAACCATTCATCGCTTTACTCCCTTTTAGCTGATCCCATGTGAGAGGATTGTTTTATTGCATTGTGGGTGAAACCGAAATTTACGATAATAATGACCGCCCGTCAAACAGTTTGTTCATTATGACCCTCTGCTGTATCTCCTTGTAGAGGGAGAACAATTCGTTGAAATAGGAATGCCGTTTTTCGTCGGGGTGGAAAATGTTTTTCGTCCTAACCATCATCCCCGCCGCGCTCGCGAGGTCGCCGTAGAGCCCCTCGGAAACGGCGCACACGATCGCGACCCCAAGGAGCTCGCCGTCTTGCGTCTGGAGCTGTGAAAAGGATTTTCCCACGACGTCCGCTTTGAACCGGACGAAATCCTCCTCCCGCGCGCCCCATCCGGTCGTCACGACCGGTTCCATGAAGGCGCAGCCGTTCTCTTCGATGATCTGGATGCAGTCGCGGATGGCGAGGGCGGTCCCCAGGTAGACGGCGCGAACCAGATCCTCCCTGTCGTGCTCGAGACGGAGCCCGTAAAACACGCCTTGCGCGTACGGGTCCCAAAGAGGGGTCCTCTCCCCCTTCAGATAAGGGAGGAAGAGGACCCGTTTCGGCACTTCTCCGTACCTGAACGGATCGCGTTTTGTGATGCCGAGCAGGCGGGTTATCCAATCGACCGCCTTGCCCGAGGTGCTGGTGATGCCCGCCACATTCCAGAGCCCTTCGATGAAGTGCTCGTAGCTCAGGAGCCTCCTGTCGCCGACGAGGCGGTCCCAGCAGAGGTTTATCCCGCCCGAAGAGCCGGCCCGCTCGCATGACATACCTTTGCGCATCGTGCCCGCGCCGACGAGCGCGGCGGCGAAATCCACGCCGACGGCGTACACCGGGATGCCCCGCTCGATGCCGAACTTCTCCCGCGCCGGCCCCGACGTGCGTCCCACCTCCTGCCCCATGATGCTCACCTCCGGGAACTTGCCGCTGTCGAGCCCCGCCGCCTCGAGGGCGCCGCGGTCCCAGGGCCGTATCCCGAGGGAGGAGGCGGAGGCGGTGTATTCTCCCGCCAGGAGGTGCACGAGGTAATCGAAGGACTGGAGGAATTTGTGGGTGCTTCCGTAGATCTCGGGCTGTTCCTCCTTGAAGAAGAGAGCGATCGGGATGTACATGGTGGAGGTGAGGAGGTTTTGCGTCTTTTTCGCCAGGGCGGCGATGTACTTCTTCACCCTGTCGTCGAGGTACCCGACCCCCGCGTAGAGGGGCGCGCCGGAGGGGCCGACGGGGATAAGGGTGGGGCCGTGTCCCGTGACGCCGACAGCCCTGATCCTCTCACCCGCGAAAGCCGTGAGGGGGCCGAGGGTGCGGTCGAGTGCCTTCCGAAATTCCCCGGTGTGGTACTCGTGGCGGAGATCGTCGAGGTGGGGGTAGTAATACTCCTCTTTCGCCTCGATGCTCCCCTCTATGGAGACGAGGGCGCTCTTGAACCGCGTGGTCCCGGCGTCGATGCAGAGAAAGAGGTCATCTCGAGCCATGATCAGTGAACTTCTTCCTGTTGAAGTAGAGCAGGCAGAAGCTCACGGCCCCGGAGAGGGGGTAGATCGCGAGCGACGCCCGCAGCGAGCCGTATTTCGACACGATGGAGAGAATGAAGGGGATCAGTATCCCGCCGATCGCGATCCCGATCTTTATGATGCCGAGAACCGTCCCGGTCATCTCGCTGTACTTGAGCCCCGCGAAGGTGATGATGAGGGGGAGGAGCGACGAGACGGTCAGGCCGGTGATGAAGATAACGACATAGCTCGCGGCCCCCCAGTCGATGTAGTAGAGGAGCGTCATGAAGAGGGTGGAGAAGCCGAAGAGGAGGAGGATGTTGGTAAAAATCCAGTCTTTCTTGGTGAAGACGCCTACGAGAACCCTCCCGACGGCGATCCCCGCGAGAAAGATGATGAGGCCGAGCTTCGACGTCACCTGGTCGAACCCCCGGAGCTCCATCAGGTACGTCGTCATGATCCCGACCGAGCCCATCTCGAGCCCGACAGTGCATATGGTGGCGACGAAGAGAAGTCCGACGACCGGCTGCTGGATGAGGAACCGCACCCTCGTGGAGAGGGGGTCAACTTTTTTCGCGCGCCCCTCGATCTTTACGAACACGAAAAAGAGAGCGAGGGCGACCACGACGACCGCGGATTGGGTCAGTGAGAGGCGCCAGTTCATCTGGAGGAAGACGAGGTAGAGGGTGATCATCAGCGAGCCGAAGGTCACGAAGAAGTGGTTTATGTTGATGTAGAGACCCTCGCGCCGCGTGTGGATGTCGAGGAGCATGGCGTCGGTGACGCCCTCGTATGTTCCGATTCCGGCCCCTATGAAGAACATGATGAGGAGGTTCAGGAGGAAGGAGCTCTTCATGTAGAATGTCCAGTAGGAAAGGGCGAGCACAAGGCTCCCGATAAAGAGGATCCGCGGCTTCTGATAGGTGTCGCCGACGGCCCCCGCGACGATGACGGACAACATGAACCCTATGTTCTGGACCGTGAGCATCAGCCCTATCTGGTAGGGCGAAAGGCCTATGTTTCTCGCCGCAGCGCCGATGATTGTGGCGCCGACCCCCAGAAAGAACATCGTCAGGAAGGATGAACCCGTAATCGCCGCTCTGTTCCTAATCAACGTTGCTTCTCCTTTCGAGCGCAATGATAAACAGCTCCTTGCTCTCCTTGCGCGAACTTTTCGGTTTGAAGAGGGAGACCCTCTCGTATTCGGGCCGTATGGAATCGACGAAGCCCTTGAGGTCTTCCCCCTCGAAAACCTTAGCGACGACGCTCTTGGCGGGTTTCAGGAGCCAGCGTGCGAGCTCGAACACCCGTTCCACGATGCGAAGGGAGCGCTGACTGTCCATGAACCTGTCCCCCGAGGTGTCCGGCGCGGCGTCGCTCGTGATGAGGTCGAAAGGGCGCCGCCCCGCGCCGGCGTTCGTTTCGCCCTTGGTACCCAAGACTTCCGCGGCGAGCCTGTCCGGGCCGAGCAGGAGGATGTCTCCGCAGATGTAGCTGAAGCGCGGGTTTTTCACCGATACGCGCTCCCCGAGGTCTACGCCCAGGACCGCTCCGCCTCCGATCTTCTTCAGAAGGTACTGGCACCAGGACCCCGGGGCGCACCCGATGTCGAGGATCTTCATCCCCCCTCTCACGAGGCCGTACCTGCGATCGATCTCCTCCAGCTTGTACACGGAGCGGGCGAGGTATCTCTCCTCTTTCGCCTTCTTAAAATAGTAGTCCTGGATCTTTCGCATTGGGGTTTTTTACGCTATAATGTACATAGAGTGAAAGAAGTTTTCAATCCAGAAAAACGCTGCTAATATGGTGATTGGGCGCGTTACTCTCGCTGACGGGGTGAACCTATGAGGTGCGACAGAGGGGAAAGGGGATGCGGAATGCGGCCGTATGGGAAACGGTTAGCGGGGAGCCTGCGCGAGGGCCTCGCGTTTCTGAGAGCGGGTCCGGCGCGGCGGCGGCGCAGCCTCGCGTTCCGGCGGCTCCAGGCGTTCACACTGCTCGAGCTGATGATCGTTATCGTCATACTCGGGATCCTCGCGGCCTTCGTCGTGCCGAAGCTCGCCGGGCGGCCGGAGGACGCGCGGGTCGCGAAGGCGAGGATCGAGATCGCCGGCATGGAAACAGCCCTCGAGATGTACAGCCTCGACAACGGCTCCTATCCCACAACGGAGCAGGGGCTCAGGGCCCTCGTCGAGCGTCCCGAAACGGGCGACGTCCCGAACTGGAAAGCGGGGGGATACCTCAACAAGAAGAAGCCCCCCGTGGACCCGTGGGGCAACCCCTATATCTACCTCTCGCCAGGGGTCCACAACGAGGATCTCGACCTCTCCTCCCTCGGCAAGGGCGGGCAGGAAGGGGGCGAGGGGTACGAGGCGGACATCACTAACTGGGAGTAAACCGATCCGTATCCCTCATGACAGGACAGGCGCGCGTTCAGCGCGCGGCCCTCGAGACGCGGCATTCACGCTCCTCGAGCTTCTCATTGTTCTCGGGATTCTCTCCATCCTCTTTTTCATCCTCACGCCGCGGTTAGTCTCCACCCTCAACCCCGCTCAGACGAAGACATTTGTCCAGAGGCTCCGGAACACCCTGCTCTACGCCGGCGAGAAGTCTGTCCTCTCCAAAAAGGTTTACCTCTTCACCATGGACCTCGATGAGCGGAGGTACTACTTCACGATCTCGGAGATGGGAAACCCCGAGGGGAAGGTGAACGACCGCTATCTCCTCCCCGTGCCCTTTCCCAGGAGCCTCGCCGTGGAAGAGGTGCGGCTCATCCCCGGCGAACGGGTGAGCGAGGGAAAGGCGGTGATACCCTTCACCCCCATGGGGATGCTCTTCTCCTTCGAGATCGTGGTGGGGGATGGGGAGGGAGCGGCCTATGTCGTTACGGGAAACAGCCTGACGGGCAACATATCCCTACGCAGGAGCGACGAGAGGTAAAGACGGGCCGGCCCTCACGCAAGCTCGATCTCACCGAAGGCCGCGAGCCGGTCCCCGATGAGGATGAGGCCGCCGCTGATTTCCGCTCGGGTGCGAGCGTACTCCAAGGCCCTCGGGAGATCCTTCTCGCCCTTGACCATGTTTCCCACCGTTGTCGCGAAGACATCGGCGGCGAGGGCGGAACCGGCGATGATGAGGGTCGCGTCGGTGTTCCCGAAGCTCAGGGAACTGCCGATCTTCCTCGAGGAGGTGGCGAGCCCGACGGGCGTCGACCTCCCCCTGATCTTTATCCTCACCCTGTCCCTGAAGGGGGAGCCCTCGCCGGCGTAGACCAGGGCGGTCCTGTCGGCGCCGCTCCGCAGGAAAACGTCACCTCCGTTCTCGACGATGATTTCATCGGTGATCGCGAGCATCCCGGTCCCGACGAACTCGGCTACCGCGCCGGCCACGCCCGCCATCGGCCCGACCCCGGCGGCGCGCGAGACGGCCACCATCCTGCGTATCATCTCATGATCCGACGCGAAATCGACCGGAACGAGGGAGGTGAGGAAAGGGGGGAACTTTTTTATTGTTTCCTCGAGCTGAGCCCGGTATTTTAATACCAGGGATATGAGGCGCTTTCGAACCGCGCGCGAGCAAACCCCCTCCCCGGTGAAGACCTGAAGGTCGGTCTCGCCGCAGCGGACTTCGTGGGGGACCAGATGTTCGGGGTGCTGCCACCCTCTGTAGAACCTCTCCTTGTACAGCGATGGGTCCATTGCGCGTGATCCCGTGTGGAGGAAGCAGATGGAAATGAACAAGGGCCAGCCGCGTTTTGGACACAGTGATGTCCGCAGGAACGGCGGCAACGACCAGGGGTTCGAGAGCTTCGACGCGATCGCTCTCTACTGTCCGAAATGCAAGAACGCCATGCCGGTGAGAAAGAAGCTCCTCCTCATTCTCCCCGGAGGCGACCTCTACGACCTCATCTGCACCGGCTGCGGCGAAAGCCTCGGCAAGAAGGAGGAATGAGCGCTCCGGGGCTCACCCGAGGGCAAGGAAACGTTCGATGGACGCGCGCACCCTGGCGGGGTCGATCTCTCCTTTCCCGTACACGGCCGTACCCGCAACGAGAACGTTAGCGCCGGTCGCCACGATTTTTTTCGCGGTGTTCTCGTTTACCCCGCCGTCGACCGCGATGTCGTAGCCGAGCCCGTTTTTAACCCTGAAATCGTGCGCTTCCACCATCTTCGTGAGGGTCTCCTCCATAAAGCTCTGCCCCCCGAATCCCGGATTTACCCCGAGGATGAGAAGGTAGTCGATGTGAAAGAGCGCGGGGATGACGCTTTTCAGAGGTCTTGCGGGGTTGATCGCGAAACCGGGTTTAATACCCGCCGCCCGTATCTTCCCGAGGACGGCGAGCAGGTCCTCGACCGTGTCTTCCTGTATGACTATGTAATCGGGCCGAACCCGCATGAAGTCCGGCAGTCGCTCCTCGGTGTTCGAGATCATGAGGTGCGCGTTGAGCGGGAAGCTCACCCTTTTCTTCAGTGCGGGTATCAAGTCGATCCCGAAGCTCATGTTCGGCACGTAGTGCCCGTCCATGTAATCGACGTGAAGTGAATCAGCTCCCCCCTTCTCGGCCGCGACGGCGGCGTCGGCCAGGCGTCCGTAGTCGGCCGCGAGGATAGACGGGCTCACCTTGAGCTTATACTCCATGGTTCCTCCTCACCTCTTCAAGATAGCGATCGAGATCCGTTTGGACCCTGCCAAGGGCGTTGAGAAGGGCCTGCTCCGCCGACCGTTCTCGCGTCGGGCCGGCCCCCTTCTCGGACGCCGTCGATTCAAAATACAGTTCAAAAGATTCTGTATCAATCATTTTAAGGGAAAGCTCGGTTTCCGAAACGAAGAAGTCGGCTGACTGCTGGGAGACGAAGCCGGTCCTCCCGTCGACGAGCACGAGGATCCGCGCGGCGTTTTGGCCGCCCAGGAGCCTTAGCGAGGGCCTGTCCATATCGAAGGCCCGGTTGAACAGTTGGGCGTCCGCACTTCCCCCGCACCACACCTGCGAAAACCCCTTGCCCTTGAATCGCGCGACAAGTCTTTCGCAGACCGCCCCTTCGGTCCCCGGAGACAGGGCGGGCGAGAGGACGAGGGAGTTGGGGAGGTCGAGGAGCGAAACGGCCGAGAAACGGCAGCTTTGGTCGAGGCCCTCGAGCTCCGGCGGGAGGGGCCCCTCCATCCGCAGCGCCACCCTCGCCCCGATGACGACTGACTCCCCGAAATCGGATATCTCTTCGACGAAGCACTTGGCGATCCCGAGGTCGTTCGTCACGGCCTCGCCCGTGAGCGTCCCGTTTCCTTCGATGAAGCCGAACAGCACCGGGATGTCGGCGACGGGGAGGCGCTCCGCCCCTCGGCGGTAGAAGAGGAAGAACTGGAGCGGGGCGAAAAGGCCTTCCCCCATCCGGATGGTCTCCTTCGCGCAGTACACCTCCGATTCGAGCGATCCGGCGATCTTTTTAAGGGCGCGGATGACCTTTCTGTTTTCCGGCTGACGGCTCCTCGCTCGCAGGATCAGATCGAGAGCCTTCGCGATCTCCAGGTTTTCTTCTGCACTCTCGGCCTCGCGGAGGTATTCTTCCGTGATGGGATCGAGCTCTTTTTCCGCGGCCTCGCCGTTTCCCGCGCTCGCGTTTTCAGCAGGGAGTGGTTGCCTTACGGTGTCGTTTCGCAGGGTCGCGCCGGCGCAGGAAAAGAGGAGGAACGAAAACGTGATGAAGAGAAACGCGCGCATAAAATCCACCCCAGGAGACACGGCCGGGCCCGGCCCGCTTCATAATAGCACGAGATGTAAATATTTAGTATTTTATTTTTGTCCTTTGTGCTTATACTCTTGTGCAAAGGGGATGAATAATGGTAATCTGCGAAAACGTGAGGCGGAAAATCATACCGGTTGCGAGCGGAAAGGGGGGTGTCGGAAAGTCGGTGATCGCGGCTAATATGTCCCTCGCCCTCGCGCAGAGCGGCAAGAGCACCGTGGCCATTGACCTCGACCTTGGGGGGTCGAACCTGCACACTCTCCTCGGGATAAAGAACACCCAGGCGGGGATCGGCAACTTCCTCTCGAGCGGCAGCCTTAAGCTGCAGGACATCGTCCAGTGCACGCCTTACGAAAACCTCCGCTTCGTCTCCGGCGACGTGCTCGTCTCGGGAATTGCGGATATCCAGGTTTCGCAGAGACGGAGGCTGGTCGAGGGGATCCTGGCTCTCGACGCCGACTACGTCATAATAGACCTGGGGTCGGGGTGCTCGACGACCGTGCTCGATCTCTTTCTCATCTCGAACTCGGGTTTCGTCGTCACGACCGGGCAGACGGTCGCGGTGTTGAATGCCTACGGTTTCTTGAAAAATCTCGTATTCCGCTTCCTTCAGAGGGCCTTCGCTTCGAGCAAGGAGGTGTCTTCGTATCTGAAAAAGGCGGTCAAGGAGAGAGCGCCCGACTCCGCCCCCGGTTGCGCGGGGGTGATCCAGGGGATCCAGGCGATCGACAGGGACCTGGGAGAGAAGGCGCGGATGTTCATATCGGTTCTCAAACCCAAGCTCGTCGTCAACATGGTCAGGTCGCCGGAGGACTTGGCGATCATCGAGAAGCTTCGTGACATGATCCAGAAAAACCTCATGCTGGAGGTCGAGTGCATGGGAATCGTGTGCGCCGACCCGCTGGTTGACAAGTCCCTGGCCGAGTACGTCCCGCTCATGGCCTACAGCGGGGACTCTCTCGTCGCGAAGGAGATCGAGCGCATCGCCGCCAGAATCGTCCAGTCGGATCGATTCCCCGAGATGCCGCTCGATTTCAGCTCTTATAAGGATACCTTCGAGCTCGCCCAGATCGAAGCGCAATTCGACTTCGATGAAAAAAACACCCAGCATCAGGAAGAAGGGGTGACCGCGGTGAAGAAGGACACGGCCGACGGGGCCGTTGCTAACCTCATCGCCGTCATAACCGAGCAAAAGAGGGAGATCAGCAGCCTCAGGAACACCGTCCGCATGCTCACGATGAAGGACGGGCAGCCCCAGGTCCCGGGTAGTTGACCACGGAGTGCGCGCAGCGCGGGAAAACGCCGCTCACGCGACTTCGAATTCAATTAACCCCTCGAAAATCCCCACGATCGAAGTCGAGATCTTCTCCGCGTCTATCCTCGGCACGTTCGAGTCCTTCCAGAGCGACTTGAAGAAGAACTGTCTCACGGCCTCGATTACGTCCTCGGTGTTGTAAAAAATATACGCGAAGTTGTTGCCCCGGGGTTTCAGGATCGTGAAGGATCCCATGCTGACGATCGGTTTTGTGCCGAGCATGACGCGGTCCTGCCTCTTCGAGGTGAAGATCTCCAGCTCTTTGAACCTGTAGGGAATCCTGTGGCTGTCGTCTCTGTTGGCTGGCTCCACGTGCTTTGCGGAGTAGTTCGAGGGCTCGACGAGGAGAAAGATCTTCTTTCCGTCGGCGAGGAAGGTCAGTCCGTCGTCGTTGTTATAGATGTCCTTCACGTTGTTGTACGACGTGACATCGTACCGGGTGTAGGTGGAGTTGGGATCGAAGAAAGAGCAGACGATGTATCCTCCGTCCGCCGGCAATTCGCTCCTCTGATAAGCGCTGAAAAGTTCTTTTACAGTTGCCATCGGCGCACTCCTTGGTGAAGTTTTTTCAAGTATAGGCGATACACGGGGCCTTTTCGAATTTTATTTGACGATGCCGGGAGACCGGCCCATACTTGATGCATGGAGCTTGACGAAGTTTTCGATCTGTTCGAGCTCACCCCGGGGTCCTCGATCAAAGAGCTCAACCTGTCCTTCCGGCGGCTCGCCAAGAAATATCACCCCGATTTTCACCAGGGGAAGGAGAGCTGGGCGCACCACGAGATGACGCGGCTGAACCTCGCGTATGAGGCCGCGCTCGAATACGTGTCTTCCGCCGGCGGGAACGTGAAACCCGACTCGACCCGGGGGCACGCCGACGGCGGCACTTGGGCATCACCGGCGGCCGTGAAAGAGCGCCGTCGGCCTCCGGGAAGCGAGCTATTCAGGTCCGACTTCAAGGACACCATAAACAAGGTACTCTCCGCGCTGTACACCTACTACGAGTACGGTCTCGAAAACGTGCACAGGAGGAAGGAGGGGGTCAGGAGGTTCCGCTACAGGGAGTGCGTGGGGGGCCTGAGAAAGGGGATCGAGCTCCTCGACGCCCTCGCACCCGGAGCCACCCTGGATTCGGAGCGTGAGAACCTGAAGGTGTTCGCCGATTTCTCCCAGGCCTTCCTCCAAAATGTCCTCCTCGACCGGTATTTCACTCCGACCAGCGACTCTTTCGAGAGCGGCGCATACAGGCATTACAGGGACGGGAGCTCCTCCCTTGACTATGCGATCAAGGATGTCTTCTTCGGGGACCTTCTCATCCCGGTCCGGGATGGGAGCTTTTATCACAAAATCGCTGCGGGCCACGAGGAGCTGTTCCTCGTTCTCACGCGATACCCGCGGAGCGGTTGGGTCGCGGAGACCGTCATGAAGGTTTATTTGCTCGAGATGCTCACGAAGGTGATCGGGGTCCTGCAAAAACTCCGGCACTGACGGAAAAAAAGAACTATGAACATTCCGAAGGCCATGTTCCGCCTACTCCTCGGGAGAAGGCTCGCTCACACGTCCGGAACGGTGCGGACCCGCGGAATCGCCGGGAAGGTTCTCATCCGGCGCGACCGGTACGGTATTCCGCATATCGAGGGTGGGAGCGGCGCCGACGCGTGGTTCGGGCTGGGTTTTTGCCAGGGGCAGGACAGGGCCTTTCAGATCGAGGGGCTCTGCAGGTTGGTGCGCGGAACGCTCTCGGAGGTTTTCGGCCCCGCGACCGTTCCGATTGACAGGCTCGTGCGGCGGATCGGTTTCACGCGCGGCATGGACTCGCAGCTCGCGAGCCTTGAAGAGGAGCCGCGGGAGATTCTCGGCTCCTTCGTCCAGGGCGTTCGGGAAGGCGCCCGTTCCGGGAAAAAGGCTCACGAGCATGCGCTCCTCCGTATCCCGCGGCGATACGCGGCCGCTCCCGGCGGCCCGTTCGCCGAAACCGACGTGCTTGCGCTGTTCCGGTTCCAGGCCTTTCTCCTCGGATCCTGCTTCGCCGAGATCGCCCGCCTCAAGACCCTTCTCGAGGACGGCCCCGGGGCTCTCGAGGCCCTTAACCCGTCCTATCTCCACTGGCATCCGGTGATTCTCGACCCTTACCGCCTCGCCGGCAGGCCGGCGGAGCGGCTCGCCGAAGACCTCGGAATCTTTGCTTCCGCCGCGGGGCATTCCGGAGGGTCGAACAACTGGGCGATTTCGCCCTCGCTGACCGGAACCGGGAGACCGATCCTCGCGAACGATCCCCACCTCGGAGGGGGGCTCCCTCCCCACTGGTACCTCGCTCACGTGAAGGCCCCCGGTTTTGAAGTGGCGGGAGCTTCCTTCGCAGGCGCTCCCATTTTCCCCGTTGGGCACAACGGCCGCGCGGCCTGGGGGATCACCGCCGGATGCGTCGACAACACCGACTTCTTTATCGAGGAGCCGGGACCCGACGGATGCAGCGTCAGGGAGGGGGACCTGTTTGTCCCGTGCGGCCTTGTCAGGGAGACGATCGGGATCAGAGGGAAAAAACCGGTGATCGAGGAGGTATTGATCACTCCCCGGGGTCCGATCGTGAGCCCCGCCCTCGAAGGGGAGCACGGGGCGATTTCGATGTCCGCCACGTGGCTCGAGACCAAGCCATTCAGGGCCTTTTTCCGGAGCTTCCGGGCGCGCAGCTTCAACGAGTTCAAAAGCGCTTTTGAAGGGATGGGGGGTCCTTCGCTAAACCTTGTCTACGCCGACGAGAGCGGGAGCATCGGGTGGCAGCTCGTCGGAGAGGCCCCCCGGCGGCGGAGGGGGTGGGGAAGCATCCCTCTCCCGGGTTGGCTCCCCGATGTCGGGTGGGAGAAGGACCCGGTCCCTTACGGCGAGATGCCCTCCCTTTCGAACCCCCCCGCGGGGTTCGTGGCGACGGCGAACAACAGGCCGCTCCCGGAAGGGGAGGGGCCGTTTCTAGGGATGGATTGGGCCGACGGGTACCGGTACGTGCGGATCGTGGAAGCCCTCGGGTCGAGGGGCGGGTGGGGGATGGAGGACACACGGGCTCTCCAAATGGACGAGAGCTCGCTCCCCTGGCGGGAGCTCCGCGACACCGTCCTTTCAGCGCCGCCCGGGCCATGCCGGGAGCGCGCCTCGCGGGCGCGCCGAGTCCTCGCCGCGTGGGACGGTCTAGTTTCGGCAGGTTCGCCGGAAGCGACCCTTTTCGAGCTCTTTCTCTTCGACATGATGAAGAGAATAACGGAGGCGAAAGCCCCGAAAACGACGCTCTGGCTCCTCGGGAAGGGGTTCAACCGCCTCGTACCCTATTCGGGGTTCATCTGGGCGCGGGTCGGGTTCACCGTCCGCCTGATGCTGGAGCGGCCGCAAGGGTGGTTCGAGCGGGGATGGGGGGAGGAGATCGACGATTCCCTCTCCTCGGTCCTCGCGTCACTCGAAGAGCGGTTCGGGGCGGACCCGGCGCGCTGGAGCTGGGGAAAAGTCCGCCCCCTCGTTCTCAAGCACATCTTCGGGGGCAGTGCGCTCCTGGGAAGGGTATTCAACCGCGGACCTTATCCGTGGGGGGGCGACACTAACACGGTCAACCAGACCTGCGTCGTCCCCTTCGACGTCACCCACACACCCGCCGTCATCGCTTCCCTCAGGATGGTGATCGACGTGGGGAACTGGGACACGAACAGTTTCGCCCTCCCCGGCGGGCAGTCGGGGAACCCTCTCTCCCCTCACTACGACGACCTTCTCCCTCTCTGGCTTCGCGGCGAAGGGATACCTGTCGCCTGGTCGCCCGGGGCTGTTTCATCCGCCGCGGTGGAGACGCTCGAGCTCGTTCCAGTCAGGACCTGAAAATTTCCCCCGATCAACGACCCACCGTCCCATCGGGTCCCCGAAACTCCTTGACTAAATGGGGCCGCAGACTTAACGTACTAAAATAGTATGGTCAGTATTTTTACGGAGGGGGTGTACTATGAGAAGATTTCTCCCAGTGGCGTTCCTGCTCATCGCGTTCCCGTTGTTCCTGGCTTTTACGAATGTGAAGCCCGCTGCCATCAAGCCCGAGAACGGGATGGTGAAGGTGGCGCTCAAAGACCTCAATGACGGGAAGCCCCATTTCTACAAGGTGTCCGTCGAAGGGAAGGAAGTGAGGTTTTTCGTGGTTATCAGCAGCGACGGTGTCCCGAGGGCGGCCTTCGACGCCTGCGACGTCTGCTACCCCGCGAAGAAGGGGTACGGGTACGAGGGTGAGTTCGTGATCTGCAACAACTGCGGGAGGCGGTTTCACACCTCGAAGATCAACGTCGTGCAGGGGGGGTGCAACCCGTCCCCTCTCGAGCGGTCATACGACGATTCAGCCGTCACCATCTCACTCAAGAGCCTGAGCAAGGGGACGATTTATTTCTGAGTAAATCGCGGGGGAGGCAGGCAATGAACATCTTCACCTTACCGATCAGGAATCTCAAACGAAAGCTCCCCAGAACGCTCATCATGCTCGTGGTCTTCACCATCGGCATACTCTCCATGGTGGCGATCAACAGGGTCTCGCGGGTGGTGGGGGATGGCCTCGAGAAGAAGCTCAACCAGTTCGGCGCGAATATCCTCGTGTACCCGGTGACCGACAACCTCCATCTGAGCTACGGCGGGTTCGAGCTTGGGAGTCTTTCCTACGAGGTGAGGTACCTCAGCGAGTCGAAGGTTGAAGGGGCCATCCGGAACATCGAGCTCTCGAAGAACATCAGCGCCATCGCCCCCAAGCTCGTGGCGCCCGAGAAGGTGGGAGGTACTCCCGTGATGGTCGTGGGAGTGAATTGGGGCGAGGAGATGAAGATAAAAGAGCACTGGATGCTCCACGGAGCGGTCCCCGACGGGCCTTCGAGCCTCCTTGCGGGAGGGTCGATCGCCGAAAGTCTCGGTCTCAAGCATGGCTCATCGGTAACCATCGGAAAAAGCAAATTCTCGGTGAGCGGCGTCATCGGAAAAACAGGTTCGGAAGACGACAACGTGATCTTTATGGATATCCACCAGCTGCAGCGCATCACGGATAAGAAGGGCCTCGTTAACTTCGTCGAGGTCTCCGCCCTCTGTTCGGCCTGCCCTATAGAAGACATCGTGAAACAGATTTCAGGAGGCCTCCCTGGCGTGGACATACGCACCGTGCAGAGCCAGGTGATGCAGAGGATGTCGGCGGTCGGCTTCGTCACACGTCTCGCCGGTGCGGTGAGCCTGGTGATCATCTTCACCGCGAGCTTCATGATCGCCCTCTTCATGATCGCCTCCGTCAACGAGAGGAAAAGGGAGATAGGGGTACTCCGTTCCCTCGGGTATTCAAGGTTAAGCGTGTTCACGGTGTTCTGCTTCGAGGCCCTGATGATCGGATCGGCGGCGGGGCTGATCGGGTATGTTTCCGGTTATTTCGCCAGCTTCAAGGCGCTCGAAATCCTGAAAATCGCTGAGGATACGAAACTCGGTTTCGCACCGGCTCAGTTCCTTCTCACCTTCCTGATCGTGACGGCGGTCTCGATGGCTGCCTCTGCGCTGCCGGCCTGGAAGGCGACGAGGATCGAGCCGTCCGAGGCGCTCGTGGCCCTGTAAGGCCCGGTTTCAGGGATATTCGCGGGAGGGATAAAATGCTTGTCGCGCGAAAGATACGTAAAAGCTTTTACTCGGACGGGGTTGAGAACAGGGTGCTGAAGGACGTATCCCTCTCCATCGGGGACGGAGATTTCGTCTGCGTCCTCGGGAGGTCGGGCTCGGGGAAGAGCACGCTTCTCAATGTGATGTCGACCCTCCTCAGGCCGGACGGCGGGTCCATCTCATTCAACGGGAGGGATATCACGAGGTTCGGGGAGCGGGACCTTGGAACTCTCCGGCGGCGGGACTTCGCGATCATCTTCCAGCACCACCACCTCATGCCCTATCTCACCGCCGTGGAAAACGTCCTCGTCCCCTTTATGGGATCGATAAAACGGGTCACCCGCGAGCAGACTCGCAGAGCGCTAAGCAGTCTCGAGAAGGTGGGCCTTGGGGGGAAGGAGAACAGGCTCCCCGGCCAGCTATCCGGGGGCGAGCAGCAGCGGGTATCCATCGCGAGGGCGCTCGTGAAATCCCCCTCAGTCATCTTCGCCGACGAGCCTACCGGAAACCTCGACAGGAAAACCGGGGACGGCATCGTCGATCTCCTGAAAAGCCTGAACGACGAGGGGCTCACGGTTATCATGGTGACCCACGAGACCTCATACAAGGCCCGGGCGACGAAGGTTGTCGAGATGACCGACGGGGTTATGCGCGAGAGCTCTGGCGGCCGCGCGACCCTCTAGGCCTCGCACGTGGCCGCGGGGAAATACGCGACGCGGTCGCCTGCCGACAGGCTCGAAACGCCGCTCCCGGTTTCGACGACTTCCCCCGCGGCATCGGGCGCTCCGGGCCCCCGAGGATGCTCGCGAAGATGGATATGTCGGCCGGCCATGGCCGGCGCCATGGCCGGCGCCATGCTCATATCGGTATGGCAAATCCCCCCAAGGCTGGTTTTCACCTTCATCTGGGTGGGGTGTTCGATCGAATGCGCGGGCCACTCGTCGCGGTAGACGGCAAAGGCTCGTCCTGCCGGAAAGGCGCATTTTCCTGAGCATGATCTTCCCCGTTTTAATGTCGAGCGGCGTGGCTATAACGAGCGGGACAGGGGGAGTAGGGGTAAAGGCACGGCCGCCTGAGAAGACGTGCGCCTCATCCGATGCGCGTCGTTTGCGTTACGCCCCCGGCAAACTCTTCAAGTTCAGCTGGGCGATCGCGAGCTTCGCGATCGGGATCCCGTAGGGTGAGCAGGAAACGTAGTTGAGCCCCGCCTCCTTCGCGAAGGGGATGTTCGCCGGCTCGGCGCCGTGCTCCCCGCAGAGACCCAAGGTTAGGTCGGGTCTGGTGAGCCTTCCCCGCTCGGCTGCGAGCTGGATGAGCTCCTTCACTTGGTCCCCGAGCACCTTGAAGGGGTTTTCTTCGAGGAGGTCGAACTCGTTGTAGTCGCTGAAGAAAGAGTTGAAGTCGTCCCTCGAGAGGCCGTTCGTGGTTTGGGTGAGGTCGTTCGTGCCGAAGCTGAAGAACTCGGCGTAGCGCGCGATCTTGTCCGCCTGCAGGGCCGCCGCGGGAAGCTCGATCATTGTGCCGACTCTGTACTCGATCGGGTCGCACTTGTACTCCTCCCGCACCTCCTTCTCGATTTCCTTGATCCCGGTGATCGACTTTCCCTCGATCTTTTTCCCGTTCCGGATCGTCTTGATCTCGATGGCGCTCATGACGATGGGGATCATGATCTCGGGCACCGCTTCGATCCCTTCTTTCTTCAGGCTGTAGGCGGCCTCGAAGATCGCCCTCGTCTGCATGTTGTAGATCTCGGGATAGGTGATGGCGACCCTGACGCCCCTGTGGCCGAGCATCGGGTTGAACTCCTTGAGCATGTCGCACCTGAGCCTGATTTCCTCCTCGGTGAGCTTTGGGTACCGCGCCTTCATGAACTTGATGAAGTCGGCCATGCTCTCCTTTGTGTGGGGGAGGAATTCGTGGAGAGGCGCGTCGAGGAGCCGAATGGTGACGGGGAGCCCTTCCATTATCTTGAAGAGCTTGTAGAAGTCGGCGACTTGCATCTCCTTGAGCTGCGAGAGGGCCTTCACCCGTTCTTCCTTGCTCCCCGCGAGGATCATCGCCCGGAAGTTGTTGATGCGCTTCTCGTGGAAGAACATGTGCTCCGTCCTGCAGAGCCCGATCCCCTTCGCCTTGAAGAGCTTTGCCAGGTCGGCGTCCTTGGGCTGGTCCGCGTTGGCGTGAACGTCGAAGTCGTGAATGTGTTTCTGGACGACGTCGAGAAACTCGAGGAGCCCGCTTCCCTCGGCCGAAGGAGTGATGAGCTTCGCCCTGCCGAAGTAGACGACCGGGGGCTCGTAGTAGGGGACGTTGAGGGTGATGTAGTCCCCCTCTTTCACGATCTTGTTGCCGATTTTAACGTGGTCCCTCTCGATCTTCATGTCGGGGTACACGAGGGCCACTTTGCCGAGGCTCCTGGCCACCACGGGAGCGTGGGAGGCGTACCCCCCCTCGCAGGTAAGGACCCCCTGGGCGACCTCGATCGCTTTCACGTCCTCGGCGAAGGTGGCGGACATGACCAGTATGAACTTTTCGTCCTCGTTCGTCTGGGTGGCCCGCTTGTAGGCTTTGATGAGCTTGTCGGTCGAGAAAAACGCCCGTCCGATCGCGGCGCCGACCGCCCCCGCGATCCCGCCCTGTGCCTTGGGCAGCTTTTCCGCCGTGGTGACGTCGATGACGGGGTGTAGGATCTCCGAGAGGCGCCCGGGTTTTATCGCGTTGATAACGTAGGCGTCGTCGACGACCTTCTTGCCGTGGAGATCGAGGAGGGTCTTTATCTCCGCCTGCGTCGACCTGTTGGGAACGGCCACCTGGTCGATCACCCAGAGCCGTCCGTTTTCGACGGTGAACCTCACCTGGCGTATCTCCTTGAAGTGCTTCTCCAGTTCCATGGCGACCTTTTTCAGCTCTTTGAGAAAAGCGGTTTCGATCCGGGTGACGGATTTCCCTTCGGCCTGGGTCGCGTCGAAGGCGTTCACGAAGTACTTCCCGCTTATCTCGCTTTCACCGGTGATGATGTCCCTGGTGTAGTAGGTCCCGTAATAGCTCTCCTCCCCGTAGTTGCCGAAGGTCATCGCCTGGATGAGGATCGCGGAGTCGATGTTGCTCGTGTTGATCTGGAAATAGGAAAGTAAGAGACCAAGGACGAATTCGACCTGGGAGTACGCGTTCTCGAACACTTCTTTTGGATAGAGCCCTTTGTTGTCCTCGATGGCCGACCTGACCTTGGCTTGCTTCTTCGAGGCCTTCAGCTCCGCAGCGAACGCCTCGATTTTCTTCCGGCGTCCCGGCTCTATGTCGCTCTTCGTCTCGAGCTCGACGATCTTGCGCAGGACGTTCCTGTATTCGTGGTAGGCGAAATCCTCGCCCACGAAGGTCCCGAAACCTCCGACGGTCTTGTCGCAAAGACCGACGTTGTGGATCGAGAATGCGCGGATCATGTTGAGCATGGGGCTTTCGACCACCTTGATCAACATCGGGTTCTTTTCGTCGTTGAAACGTTTGCCGAGGATGCGCTCGATCTTGCTTATGGGCTCGAGGAAGAACTTCTTCGCGTCCTGCGGTTTGGCGACGATGTCTTTCACCGTTTCGTTCGGAAGCAGGAAGCCTGGGAGGATGGGAGCCCCGAGGCTTGCGAGCTCCATGATGTTCTTGCCCCGGGTGCCGATGATCTCCTGGGCGTTGGGAACATCCATGAATTCGGTGCTGCTGAAAGAGTAATACTTTTTCATTTTTTCCCTCAAGAGGTAGTGTGCTGCGAAGGGTCGAGACCTCAGAAGAGATCGAGGGTCCTGCCGATACCGCCCTTCAGGAAGGCTTCAAATCTGGGGCTCGCCCCTTCGAAGAGGTAGCGCTGGAGCCTCGACACCCCCTGGATGTTGTCTCCCCCGACACTGAATAGGATCAACCCGCCGTGTTTCACTTTTCCCCACTTGAAAAGAGCGTTGATGTCGTTGATCCTTTCGTTTTCGTACCATATCATGACGTCGAGCCCCTGGTATTTCGCCTTGTAGCTCTCCACGATGCGCTTCCAGGACTCGACGTTGCCGTTGTGAAAGACCTCGTTGGTCACCTGGATCGAGTACCGTGGAGTCATCCGGCGTGGGGGCGCCGCCGCCGGGGGCTGGGCGGGAGCGGCGGCGTAAGCTGCGTCTTCCTCCTCCGCCTCGACCCTCCCCCGGCCGATGAAAGCCTGCTTCGGTTTTATCTTGGCGCCGTAAAGGAGGCCCAGAAAATCGTCGAGCGCGGACTCGTACACCTTTCGATCGAGCGCATCCGCGGCCGGCCCCGCGTAGAGGACGAAAAACTCGTCTTTCGGCATCGGGAGGAGGCTCTCCCAGGAAACCACAATCTTCGGGTCGATGACGAAATGACCCGCCTGGGGATGGTGATACGAGAGGACGAGGTTGATGTTCCCCCACTGGGAAATCGACCTGATCATGCCTTCGACCCCTTCCACCGTTTGCTCGAGGTTATGGGACCGGAAGGCGTAGTCGAACTTGTCGAGAAGGAGGGCGTTAAGGATCGTCTTCACCTGGTAGCGCTCGATCTCCTTGTCATCCAACGACTCGTTGATCAGGCGCGCGAGGTTGGACCCCGCGCTTACTTCCGCGGCGAAGGCCGTCACTGATTTAAAATGACGCAGAGCGGTATTGAAACCCGCTCTGCTCGAAAGTACATTCAGCTTGTTTTCCATGATTTTAGAGCTCTTTGAGGTCGTCGAGACTTGATTTCCTTCTTCTCTGGGGGGTGACGTTGGCCTTGCCCTTCACCTGGGCCGTTGTCGCTCTCCCGCCCGTGCGTTCTGCGCGTGCCTCCTCCATCAGCGCCCCTGCAAAGGGAACGTGATCGGGAACGGTCGCCTTGATATCCTCGCCCGTCGGCGTGGCGAAGCTCTGCGCGATGTCCCCCCGCACCGTCGACCGCCGCCGCGAGAACTGCGCGAAGGCCGCGTCCTGGAACCCCTTCGACACCCCGTGCAGGAACTCGTTCAGCACGTTCGCCAT
>Ga0315286_10000360_pt1 | contig 37928 bp, 33 predicted proteins | sample YL17G10_0_MG_FD_205038 | JGI IMG/M metagenome (GOLD analysis project Ga0315286, IMG submission 205038) | Sediment microbial communities from Yellowstone Lake, YNP, Wyoming, USA - YL17G10_0 | ecosystem: Environmental > Aquatic > Freshwater > Lake > Sediment | place: USA: Wyoming | collected...
TGCGCACCCGAGCTATCCAGATTGTAGAATAAAAACGATTCGAGATATTCTTTCATATCTTTTAAATAATAAATATGATAACCTTGATGCTGCAGTTCCTGGCACTTGGTACTCGTTAAACTGAAAACAAAATATTGATCCGGTTTTCCTATCGACGCGGAAGCATCATCATCGTTGAATTTATCTTTTAGGTCGCTTGAATGCTTAAGACGCGGATTCTCGAACCAATACCTTGGTCCACATGCGGTCATAACAACAGAAGAATCTGGTAAAGGATAATTAGGCAATATTTCTCTAGCTTGCAACAACTTTCTTCGCACTCCATGATCATTAACAACAAATCCTGAAGTGATGTTAGGTGAAAAACGCTGTTTGCCAAAACCGTGTTCAATGAGATCGAAGTTAATAAAGGAATACGAAAGCAGACAAATGCATGTAACTATTAGATATTTTCTTTTTAAAATTATCGCAAGTGCCATTAAAACGAAAGGAATTATCGGAATCAGATACTCACGCTCATCTGCCATAAAAAAGAATGCTCCAAGCATTATAATTATCGCTGCTATGCAAATTTGTAATAGTTTGTCATTCGATTTGAATAACTCTATTACACGCCAATGTGAAAGAAATAAAAAAATAATAATACTGATTGCGCCAAAAAGTCCGATTGCGAATACACTTCGATATAAAGAATAACCAATCATCCGGATAAATGAATAATGACGAATGTCGGCAAGGTATACAAATATATCGTTCTTTAATTCTGGACGTAATAGCATAGGTAAAAAACAAAGAGTACTGATAACAAGAGTAATACCACCCATGAGAAATACTTTATTTAGCTTTCCTTCGCGATAGAGTAATATACAGTATGGTATCAAGAAAATGATATGCGTTAACCGTGTTCCAACTGCGATACCAAGCATAACAGCAGACAAAATAATTTTATTCTCTAACAAGAAAAATAAACTTACTATGATAAAAGTCAGACCCCAAACATAATCAACTGTTACGGCAGAATTTTTCCACAAGATTGGCATAAATGCAAATGTCCACACAAGAATGTTTTGCCCCGGTATCTCGAATCTCTCAAGTATTTTTTTAAAAAATACAATCGCTACAATAAAAACAATCATTGTCGCAGAATTTGAGAGTAATGAACTGCCTAATCCGACCAGCGGTGCATTGAGTATCTCATAAACTGGGAATCCGGGAAATCGAGATGGCTGATATACCCCTTCATTCCATAACGTTGAAGCACTCAAAGCAACACGCCATCCATCCCCATCGGAACCATAACCGAGAAATAGAAGCGGCAACCTTGAGATGAAAACAAGAACTAATAGAAAAAAGAAACTTAGAGATTGCTTATTCGGCAAACCGGTGAATCCTGACATTATTAAGATTCATCCGAACGGGATTCGGTCGGAATGGGATTCGATGAGTGCGACGATGATTTCATTTCGTCGGTCGATGATGTAATTCCGAGACCAATTTGGTATAATAATGGAATGCTAAACTCCATACTCGAATCGACCGTTCTACCAAGCGGCGTCAATAACCCAGTATCGTACACCGCTCTGATTCCCTCATCTTCATTCGGTGTAAGCTTATCAAATAGTTTGTGAAGTTCTTCTCGAGTGAATCTGATTTTTAAACTCCCTCGAAAAATATCGAAGTGCTTGACAAGATGTGGAAACTCGGAATAAAGATAAGTATCGCAGCGATATATGGAAAGGGCAGCAGCGGCTTCTTTAAGCGCATTTGCACTAATCAAACGTTGAGATTTATGCTCACCCTCCCTACGATTTATTTCAATTTGTTTTTCAACCGCAAGATTGCCAAGCAGAATTTGCTCACGCGGATAAACGTTTCCTCTTCCATCGGTGAGGTTTTTCAACATCCATGTATGAATGAATGGAAAGTCTAGTTCTAAGCCATCGTTAACCGCTATTGTCGATTCAAAGATGATATAAAAATACTTCAATACATCTTCATCTGTACCATTGATAACATCGGCGACACTAACCGATTCACCGGTTTGTTCTTCACAATATTCCTGAACGAGAGGATCGGCAATGGCACGCGAGATTAGAAGTTTGAGTAGAAGCGAATCACTCCATCGCATATCGTTTGTGTAGCTTACAAGATGAGATTTATTGACGATCCGTAATTGCCGATAGATATCTGACCGTAAAAATATTTTAAAATGAATATTCTTATAGCGATTGCTATGCTCGATTAAAAGTTGAACCAATCCTGTGATAGATGATTTCAGTTTCTCAAAGTCAGCAATAAATAATAAATCAAGTTTATCGAGCATCATCCAGGCAAGGCAATTTGTTTCTCGAAGAATAGTATCAATATTATCAAGAACAGCGGTTATACTCATTCCGGTTTTATATTTAAAATCACCGGCGAATAGTTTTGAAATTGCATCGGATGATTGAGATGAATCTTGAACAGAAGATCTAAACAGCTGACCAATCTTTTGTTTCAGTTTTGTGACTTTGCTGCGCTCATGAGACAGCTCGAGATCATCAACAACTTGCTGGATAACTTTATATGCTTTTTTTAATTCGATATTCTTACTTTTGGCGACGAGTTCTTGAATCTTTGGCTCTTCAGCAATTGCATTAACCGCTTTAAGTCCGATAATTAATAACCAAAAGTATCTAAAATCATCGATAGAGTCTGACTTGATATCACGAAATTCGGCTCCATAAACATATTCTTCACTTTGAAGTCCATAGACAGGAATACAAAATACATCATCATGATTTTTTGGGATGAGTGATCTGATTTTTTCCTTATTTGTACATAATAAACGAAACACCGCACTCTTACCCGACCCCTTGCTGCCTAATACCAACGAATGCTGCGGCTGGAGGATATGACGCAGCATATCTGTGCCAATGAAGCAACTCTCGAATCGAGAATCCGATTCAGCATCCACACGACCGAAATTTAAGTTAGCTAATACTTCTCTTGGTTCCATTATCCGATAATATTTATCTGCACTATTAAATATAATCTTTTACGCATGATTTTCATATTGCACCAAAACATTGCATCGTATCATAAATATGCTGTATATCAGCCCAAATTTTAATTTATTTAACTCCACCCGATTCGGGTGTAATGACAATATCGATCCGTCTGTTCTTGGCTCTGCCTTCAGGTGAATCATTGCTTGCAATCGGTTTGCTCTCACCGAAACCCTCAGAGTTGATCGGGAATTCGACGAGCATATTAGCCATCAAATACTCGGCAACTGCATTCGCTCTACGTTCCGATAAACCCTGATTCACATCATCGCTGCCCTGTGAATCAGTATGACCTTCAACCATTACCCTGGAATGCGGAAGATGCTTGATCGTCTCTTGAACTTTTGTCAGCAATGGATAATATTGCGATTCAATTGTATATTTACCAACCGGAAAAGTCAAACCGTACAATCGAATTATAGTCTTATCTCCTTCTCGTAGTACATTGCCTTCTTCTTCCGTGAACATTGAAGCCACTTTCCGAATTATCTCCTGCTGTGCATGTTGGTGGTCAAGTTTCTTTTGTAACTCAACTCCTTCATCCTGTAATTTTTTTTCTGCCTCACTCAGCGTTCCTAATCTTTTTATCATCAACTCGATTTGCTGCTTGAGATTTTCGATCTCGGCATCTTTATCTTTGATGATCTGACTTGCCCGTTTTAGTGAATCTGCATCCAAAGCAATTTTTGAATCCCGCTCTTTTACAACTGCGATCATCTCGTTTATCACCGGGTCAAAACCATTATCAAAACGAGCCGATATTCCTAAAGTGCTTGCAACACGCTTAAAGTCGAATTCCTTGGCAAGAATAATCTCTTCTAAACTTTTTTTATCTTGTTTCATACTACCAATTGTTCTATGAAGATAGATAGCATGAGCAGCTTCGTACTTTGCTTCTTCTGCAAGCTGTCTCGCTTCGTCTGTATCATATCGATTTTGTTTGAGTATATTTTCAACCTGCAGTGAAAGTTTCCGTGCAATCTCGATGGTTCTTGGGGCATTATCTTCCACATCCATCTCTTCCGCTTTCTTTAACAACTCTCGCGCAGGTGAAAGATAGTTTGCTTTAATTGCTTCAAGCTCTGCCGCTCGAAAAGTTGCTTCCGCCTCTCCTGCCTTTTCTTTCGCACTCTCCATATCATGATCTTCTAACTCAACGGCTGCCAACTTTAATTGCTCTTCTGCTTTATCCCATAACTTACGGGAGAATTTCCAAGCTCCTGCCCTTTCAGCATCAGCACGTGCCGACATTGCCGCACTGAAATTGACTTCGCCGAGTTTGCAAATATCTAAAGCTTTTGCAAAGTAAGCTGCTGAGTTCTTTATTTTCTCTCTGATGTCTTCAAGACTTTTTCCACGTTTGAATAAATCTGCTGCTTCGCCATAATATTTCAATGCCTTCTCAAAGCTGCTCGGGGCATATATGTTCGCCTTTTGATCACGTGCCTGGTTCATGATCATATCGACATCATTAAAAAGTTCATTGCGAAGATTTTCCTGTGCTTTGACAGAAAATGTGAAAATAATAGCAAATAGAATGACAAAAATATTAGTATGTTGCAAAATTTTCATAAGTTGATTCCTTTCTTCAAACATTTGATTATAATGTAAATTGGAATGATTGTCAAGACATATTATGATCTATATGCTCTGGCAAGGAGACTGATCGGATGTAATACTTCCATGTGCAATCCAAACTTTCTTATTCCAAACTGAATTTGGAGATGGCATCCCGGATTTGCCGTTAAAACGATTTCTGCACCTGTTAATTCAACATTCTTCATTTTGCGCTCAAGGATTTTCATCGAATCGTCATAACGTACGATATTATATATACCTGCACTACCACAACACCATGTTGATTCAGGAAGCTCAACAAACTCAATCCCCGGAATGGATTGAATCAGCTGCCGCGGCTGCTTACTTATCTTTTGTGTATGCACAAGATGACATGCTTCGTGGTATGTGACTTTTTTATCAAGATGTTTCGGCTCTTTCTTCAATCCGACTTCTGCTAAGAACTCAGATATATCTTTAACTCTGGAAGAAAACATCTTAGCTCGCTCAGCGTACTTTAAGTCATCTGCAAGGATACGATTGTACTCTTTCATGAATGCACTGCAGCCAGCCGAATCGATCACGAGAGCATCAAACTCAAATTGTTCGAACACTTCGATATTTTTTCGTGCAAGTGATTTTGCTGTCTCGATCTCGCCGTTATGTGCGTGGAGCGAACCACAGCAAACCTGATTCTTAGGTATAACCACTTCATAGCCGTTTGCCGTTAATACGTTCACTGCATCGTGATGAATTTGTGAAAATGCCACATTCATTATACAGCCGGAAAGAAACCCAACTCTTCCACGTATCTCACCTTCCTGAGAAATTACCTCGGCAACTTCTTCGTCGAAATATTTATTATCCACATATGGCAGTAATTGATGTTTCTCATAAAGTTTCTCGGAGAAGAGTCGCAAAATCTCTGATCGATCTATAGCATCTCTTAATCCACTGCATTGATATAGGCGCATAATCTTCGCCGCTGTTTTTACACGGGAAGGAGAAGATAGAACAGCTTGTAAGAAAATCTTTTTCAAGAATCGCAGACCGAATGGCTCTGCACTTCTTTCAGAAATCGAGCTGCGCGCTTCTTCAACAAGCTCACCGAAATGCACACCCGCCGGGCAGGCGGTTTCACATGCCTGGCAATCCAAACAAAAATACATTTCATTCACAAAGATATCGGATAATTTCAACTCATTATTTTGATAAGAATGAATGAGCTGAATTCTACCGCGTGGAGAAGATTCCTCTCTGAAGTTAAGATTGTATGTTGGACAAGAGGGAAGACAAAGTCCACAATGTAAACATTTGTTGTAAATATCGTTCAGATGCTGTTTTAGTGTTTCTGTCATCGCCATCTTCGCTTCCTCAAGAATGGAAATAACACAATCCCTGCAACAAAACCTCCGATATGCGCCCACCACGCAACACCACCAGCATCAGCACCGATCCCAAGGGTGAACATACCGCTCAGGATCTGCATCAGGAACCAGATGCCCAAAAAGAGAAATGCCGGCAGCTCGATTAATTGGAAAAAGAAAAATATCGGTATGAGAGTAAGAACCTTCGCAGTTGGAAACATGAAAACGTATGCACCCAACACACCGGCAATTGCACCACTTGCACCAACCATTGGCACTTCCGAATTAGGGAACATATAAATTTGTGTTGCAGCGGCGGTTATACCAGCGATGAAATAAAAAACAAGATATTTTAAATGTCCAAATCTGTCCTCAACATTGTCGCCAAAAATGTAAAGGAAGAGCATATTGCCTATGAGATGCATCCATCCGCCATGCAGAAACATCGAGCTGAATAGCGGCAAGATTGTCCCCAAGCTAATCTGCATCTGCTGAATGTCATCAACAAAATTAACAGGCACAAGTCCCAAATGAAAAACCAACATCGTCATCCCCCTTCCTAACGATACTTCGAATAAAAACGCTAAAACATTCAGTGTGATAAGAAGATAATTCACAAATGGAATAGTGCGCGAAGGATTGGAATCACGAAGTGGAATCATGAATTATATAAACGATTTTAGATTCTGGATTTCAGATTTTGGATGAAGGAAAATAATATTAGAACTCGGATGTTGATCAACTACTCTAATACTCCTATTTAATTTTCATTTAAAATGATTCTCTCGCTTCTACTCTTTGCTCTATACTCTTTGCTCTATACTCTATGCTCTTAACTCTATGCTCTTAACTCTACGCTCTTAGCTCTACGCTTGATGTTTATAACTGTTTCTCTAGCCACTTCATGATATCGTTCAAACTTTCTTCATCGATCTGATGATCCATATCGTACTCACGATACGTCAAATCGGCTCCGGCTTTCTTGAGAAGTTCTTCCGCACGCCTCGCGAATGCAACCGGAACAATCGAATCATGAATACCATGAGAAACAAAAAATGGTTTTCCCTTTATCTTATCCCACCCAAGTTTCAAGCCGGCATTTTCAGGGATCAGTCCACTGTTTGCGATAACGCCTTTTATCAATTCCGGATGAGTCAGGACAGCGGAGTAGGACATCATTGCTCCCATGCTAAATCCAAAAAGAAATATTTTTACCGGATCGATGGGATAACCTTTTATAACATCTTGAATGAATTGCATCAGTTTTTGATAGCTTTCTGCAAACATCTTCGCGTCCGGTTTTCCTATATCATAAATATCGTACCATGTAAACCCTCCGGTATAAGCGAACTGGAACGGCGCTCTTACACTAACGATAAACAACCGTTCATCGAGATATTGTGAAAGGCCAAATAGATCGTTTTCATCCGCTCCCCTGCCGTGAAGCATGATTAGCGCGGGAGATTTACCGGCGGTTGGAGTTTTCGGAGAATGAAATTTATGAATGAGAGTTGAGTGGATGAGATTCATTTGAGATTTCGGATTTTAGATATTGGATTCAAGATATAAGTTGTTTTACTTTTTACTTTTGAATTTTGACTTTTGCATTGATTATATCCACGCCACTTCCTCAAACTTCTTTATCTGCTCTCTATCTGTGGGAAGCGGTCCTTCACACTTTGGTTTCAGATCAAAAATCTTTCCGGGATTCAGGATGTTGTTTGGATCCATCATCTGCTTGAGCGTTCTCATCATTATCATGGAGGGTGAGCCGACCATTTTTTCGAGCAATCGTTTCTTATACAACCCAACACCATGCTCGCCTGTGATTGTTCCGCCGAGATTAATTGCCGCTTCTTCAACTTCGATAATAGATTTTTCTGCCCGTGCAAAAGCAGCTTTATCACGCTTGTCGGTCATGTAATTCGGATGTAGGTTACCATCGCCTGCGTGACCGAACGTACCGATACGGACATCATTTTTCTTTCCAACCTCACGGATACATTCGACCAACCGTGCAATTTCGGAACGAGGCACAGCCACATCTTCCGTAAGCGTTGTTGGTGTGGCACGGGCAAGCGATGCATAAGCTGAACGGCGAGCCGCCTTTAATTGCATAGATTCTCGATCATCCTGCGCAACTTTGACCGTGGTCGAATTATGCCTTTTACAAATCTCAATTACGAGCAGCGCATCATCATCAACCACAGCTTTCTTACCATCTACTTCAATCAAAAGAATCGCAGCAGTCTCCAGCGGCAAACCGATGTGTGTGTAATCTTCAACACACCGAATGGTAGTATTATCGAGTAATTCAATCATCGATGGAGTAATTTTCGCAGCGATAATTGCAGAGACTGTTTTTGCCGCATCATCCATCGTTGGAAAGAATGCAAGAAATGTTCGAGATGTCTCCGGCTTTGGAATTATCTTTAAGAGAATTTTGGTGAAAATACCAAGCGTCCCTTCGGAACCTATGAGAACATCTTTCAAATTGTATCCGGCAACATCCTTCACAGATTTTCCGCCAGTATGAAGTATCTCACCAGTCGGCAGAACCACCTCCATACCAAGCACATAATTTTTTGTAACGCCATATTTTAAGCCACGGAGACCACCCGCATTTTCTGCAACGTTGCCACCGATAGTTGATATACTTGCGCTTCCCGGATCCGGTGGATATATGAAACCGTATTTTTCAACTTCAGTTTGAAGGTTTGCTGTTATTACACCCGGTTCAACCAATACCGAAAGATTTTCTTTATCAATCTCTATGATACGATTCCAATGGTTAGTTAATAAAACTATTGAATTTTCCGATGGGAGAGAACCGCCGCTTAATCCGGTTCCTGATCCTCGTGGAATGATGCAGAATTTTTCTTCATTGGCAATACCGACAATCTGCGATATTTGCTCCGGTGTTGACGGACGAATTACAAGATCGGGAAGCGGTGCATTAATCGGTGATGAATCATATGAATAGGCGAGTCGAGATTCGGGTGAATCGAGAACATTTTCACTTCCTACAATCTCTCGAATTTTCTTAATTGTTGTTTTATCAATCATAATTGTACAATGAACGTAAGAAAAAATGAGAACAATTTCAAGCTCACGTGAATTTCAATCATTCGCTGAGTAGATTAGCATCTAACACGATATAAATTATTCTTCAATAATGAAAGCAATATTGATGATATAACTTGGCTATCATTCTCATATAAACAAAACGGCTCACGCAACAACGTGAGCCTTTTTTATTTGGTTGGAATAAAAATTTCAGATTGTCTGATTTTTATTTCAACAGAACCATCTTTTTTATATCACTAAACGATCCTACCTGCAACCGATAGATATACAAACCGCTTGGCACTTTTGAACCATCCCACGAAACGGTATAGATTCCAGCTGGTGTAATACGGTCAACTAACGTTGCTATTTCCTCTCCGAGTAGATTGTAAACCTTCAACGTAACCCATCTGCTAATCGGCAACTGATAACTAATAACCGTAGCAGGGTTGAATGGATTTGGAAAGTTCTGCGATAATGAGTATTGCGTTGGCATGGTAATCGTATTTACATTCACCACTCCAGGTGGCGGAGGTGGTAGTTCATCGCTCTGCTTGATCAGTATACGTGCAGCAGTTTGATTACTTCCCGTCGATGATAATATCAATTTCCCCGACTGTCCTGACTTCACCCAGTATGCGCTCCCGGGTGCAATACTATCTGATTCCAGATATGTAGCCCCATTGTAAAAGAAAAATGTTGATGTGATAATTCCACTCGGTATACTGTTGATCGAAGATACCGGTATCTTCGTAAAGATCGATCCTATCATATTCCAGCCAATGTCAACATCAATAGTATCTTTGGTTAGGGGTATTCCGATCAAAGGTACATTTTGTACCGCACTAAATTTCATCCAATATCCTTTTCCATGTGCCAATGAATCTTTAGGATTGTATGCCGAAGAATAATCAAAGGCGTCTGAAATTGCAGTCGGAAATAGTAATATTTTTCTTGGATCATCGACTAAGAGAGGCATAGATATCATATTCCATTGTTCGCCCACTGAAACAGTCATTGTTGGAGACGTAGCACTTGTTTTGAATTTCCATGTGTTTGACCACGGACCATATCCAGCAAGATTTTTCGCACCAACTCGCCAGAAGTAGGAGGAATCATTAAACAAATTTGTTATCAGGCAAAAAATGTCTGCTATCGTTATATCCTGATTTGCTGAAGCAAATGTTGAGTCTAATGAAACCTGCAACTTAAATGTATCTGCCGATGCAACTCGGTGCCATCGTAACATTAGTGTGGTTTGTTGATTGATTGACATACTATCTGGGAATAAAAGCTTGGTTTGAGCTGGAATACCTGTTATTGTTGTAAAACTTCTTGGACTCGACCAAGGACCTATTACAAGATTATTTTTTACCCTTGCCCTCCAAAAAAAAGATGTACTGTTTGATAATCCTGAAATCTGTTTTGACGTATCTGTTACAAGTGTATCTTCCTGTACAATGCTTAGAAAATTTGATACCGTTGAAATTTGTATATGATATTTCGTTCCATTTGGTACTTTACTCCACACAAATGTTGGATTGATCGGAACCCCCGTTGCACTATTTGTAGGCTGTAAAAGATTCGGTGTTGCAAGGGGTGAATAGTCTACTGCAACGAACGAACCAACCATACCGAAGCCACCATGAACATCACATTGATAGTCATAATTTCCAACAGCCGTAACAACGTAATTAAAAATTGTACCTGCAATTGCATTCCAGCTTAGCGCACCACTGGGTATTGTAGTTGAACTCATAGGATGAAGAGTAAAATCACCTTGCCATTGAATTGTATCTCCAACTGCAACTTCAAGAAACTTAGGTGAATAATTAGATCCGACTATACCACCAAACAAAATGACATGAATAACGGGTTGCTGAGCTGTTGTAAAACTCCTGGAACCAGACCAATCACTTGATGAAGAAATATCTTTTGCCCTAGTACGCCAAAAATAAGATGTTTTGTATGATAAGCCTGTTATCTGCTTGGTTGTGTCGATCAGAAGAGAATCTTCCTGTATAATTGTAGAAAAATCTGACGCAGTTGAAATCTGTAGGTGATAATCCGTTGCTGTTGCAACACTACTCCAAACGAATATTGGATTTACTGGAATCCCCACGGAACCATTAGAAGGTAGCAAAAGATTCGGTGCATCAAGAGGTGAATTAACCACCGCAACGAAAGATCCTGTCATGCCAAATGAGAAGTGATTATCACACTGGTAGTTGTAAGTTCCCGGAATCAGAACTGTATAATTGAATATTGTCCCAGTTTCATTATGCCAGCTTGCTGCCCCAACGGGAACTGATGTTGAGCTTAGTGGGTGGAAAAGAAAATCCCCTTGCCATCGAATTGTATCGCCCACAAATACTCCGAGACTATTGGGTGAATAATGCAAACCCACACCTCCGCCAAATAAAATGACGTGAGTGGTTGCCGTAAGCACCCAGATAGGTAATAATGTTGTACAAATAATCAATAATAGAATTGACATGAATCGAAATTTTTTGATTTTACTAATCATATAATATCTCCGTATAAATATTAGAAATCTTCCTATATATATAGATTGAACATAAGAAAGGGATAAAAAGTTCAATTATACCCGATAAGGCGGTTTTAGCGGCATTACTTGACACTGTTTAGATTATTCTTTAACTTCTTGACAACGAATAATATGCTCGTGCAAGGGTTAATGAAATTGTACGGCGGGTTTTTGAAGCACATTTTCTCATGGACTGGTAGTCGCAAGCTTCAGCTTGCGTGGATAGTTGCGCCCGTGTTCCCAGACATAAAGTCTGCGGCGACCGCTCCAAAGCTCTCGTAGTTTGAAACACTTGGTTTATAGTTACAAAACCGTTTGATGATTTCTCTTTCTGAACTGTATTAAGACTTGTTAAGGCAAACATACTTATGATTAAAAAAATATTTATACAAAACTACAAAATATTTAATCGCTTTGATCTTGATTTGCATAATGATTTAAACATTCTTGTTGGCGATAATGAGGTTGGCAAATCTACAATTCTTGAAGCTGTTAATCTTGCATTAACAAAAAGACTCAATGGGAAGTTTATTGAGTATGAATTAACACCCTACTTGTTCAATAAACAATGTGCAAATGATTATTTACAATCAATAAAAAGGGGTGAGCCAAAACCGTTACCTGAAATTATTATTGAGCTTTATCTTGAGGACAATTCAGAATTGGAATCCTTAAAAGGAAGCATGAACACGAAAAAAGAGAATTGTATCGGTATCAAATTAGAAATTGTTTTTGACGAGAGCTATAAGGAAGATTATGAAGACTTAATAAAAAAAACAGATGATATAACATTAATTCCAGCAGAGTATTACAAAATTCAATGGTTCGGTTTTGATAATAACCCAATTAATATAAGAAGCTTGCCTCTACGATTATCATATATTGATGCTACAACAATACGCTTACAAAGCGGTACAGATTATTACCTTCAAGATATTATAAAAACCGATCTCGATGCGAAAGAACGCGTAGCCCTTAGTGTTGCCTATAGAAAATTAAAAGAAATATTTTCTCAGCAAGAATCCATCAAAGAAATCAATAAGAATTTGACAACCAAAAAAGGGGCCATTACAGACAAAGATCTTTCTATTTCAATTGATATTTCTCAGAAATCGAACTGGGAAACTAACCTGATACCCCATCTCGACGATTTACCTTTTCAACTTATTGGAGATGGAGAACAAAATGCTCTTAAAATTATGCTTGCGCTTGAGCGAAAAGCTGTTAAATCCAACATAATTCTCATTGAAGAACCAGAAAACCATTTGTCTTTCTCTTCGATGAATACATTGATTACAAAAATTAGAGAGAAATGTGAAGGGAAACAAATAATTATTTCCACTCACAGCACCTATGTTCTTAACAAGCTCGGACTTGAGAATCTTATTCTACTTTATAACAATAAGACTACGACTTTAAAAAACTTACCTAATGATACTCAAAAATATTTCAAGATATTACCCGGATACGACACTCTGAGGCTTGTTTTAGCGAAAAAAGCAATCCTGGTAGAGGGACCGTCAGACGAACTAGTAGTGCAGAAAGCTTATAAAACAAAACACGACAAACTTCCCATTGACAATGGAGTCGACACAATAAGTGTTCGAGGATTATCGTTTACTAGGTTTCTTGATATTGCAAAAGAATTAGAAAAAGATGTTGTTGTGGTAACTGATAATGATGGTGACTACGAAAATATCGATAAAAAATATAAGCCTTATACGGATTCTTCTGATAAAATAAAAATCTGCAGATCGAATAATAATTCTGCACCCACACTTGAACCACAACTTACAGCATGTAATAAGTTAGAAGTTTTAAATAAAATTTTAGATAAAAGTTTTCAAGATGAAGAATCTGTGAGAGACTACATGAAAAAGAATAAAACAGAATGTGCTTTGAAAATCTTTGAGACTGAAGAAAGCATTATATTTCCTGATTATATCGAAGATGCTATCAGATAAAAACAAAGTAATCATTGCATGTGCGGGATCGGGTAAAACAACATATATTGTTGAGGAGGCACTTAAGTTGAAAAAGCAAAAGGTGCTTGTTACCACTTATACAAATGAGAACTTAGATCAGATTAAAGCTTTCTTTGTAGAAAAAACTGGCTGCGTTCCGGCAAATATAACCGTTCAATCATGGTTCAGTTTCTTACTACAAGAGGGTGTACGGCCATATCAAAACCATATGACGGAACGAGGTAGAATCGGATCAATTTTTTTCATTGAAAATGCAAAGGATAGTCACAAACTTAGAAATAAACTTAGGTATATCGCTGAGTCAGACGATGGCCACTATTTAACAAAGAAAAACTATATATACGACGACAAAGTATCTAAATTTATATGCAAGTGTAACGAGCAGTCAAAGGGCTTAGTTATAAAAAGACTTGAGAATATTTATAGTTCTATCTTTATCGACGAACTGCAGGATTTTGCTGGTTATGATTTGGACCTGTTAGAAGTACTCTTTAATTCAAAGATTAATATTGCGGCAGTTGGTGATCCGAGACAAGCAACTTATAGCACCAACAAAGCATCAAAGAACAAGCAATATAGTAGGAGTAATATTTTTTCATGGTTGAAGGAAGTAGAAAGTAAGAATGAAATAATAATTGAAGAACAAAATGAATCCCAGAGATGTAACCAGTACATTTGTGATTTTGCAGATAAGTTATTTCCTGATTTACCACCAACTGTTTCTAAAAATAAATGTTTAACTGGACATGACGGAATTTTTTATTTACAAAATAATGAAGTTAATGATTATATTAGCACCTACAATAATCCGGTTATACTCAGATACAGCATAAAGACGAACACACTAGGTTTTCCTGCAATTAATATTGGGGTGTCTAAGGGACGAACTTATGAAAGAGTTTTGATTTTCCCTACTCAACCAATGCTTGAATATTTGAAAACAGGTGACCCCTCGAAGGCTGGAGATAGGTCTAAATTATATGTTGCAGTTACGAGAGCGAAATATAGCGCGGCTTTTGTAGTGGATGATAAGAGTTTAACTAAGTCAAATTTTAGTACAATATGAAAAAGCAATTTATTGGAACTATGCAACAAACCAAATGGTTCGAACGAAAATTCGATTTTAGCTCAACTCAAAATATTTTTCCTTCAATCGTTGAGCGGCTGAGGGGAACACCTGCGCGGCTTGAAGAAAAATTTAAATTATTGCCGCCACATATCCTAACAATCAAGCATGAGGGAACCTGGTCGATTGTCGAGAACATCGGTCACCTTACCGACTTAGAGCCACTCTGGCAAGCGAGGTTAGAAGACTTCATAAACGGTAAAGAGGATTTACGTCCCGCCGATTTACAAAACACAAAAACGCACAACGCCAATCACAACTCGAAACCAATATCGGAGTTATTAGCATCCTTCCGTACGATACGCACTGAAACAATAACAATGCTTGAGAACGTCGATGAGAAGATTGTCTTTAGAACTGCTCTTCATCCCCGGCTGAAAACACCCATGCGGATGATGGATTCATTTTTATTCACTGCCGAGCACGACGACCATCATTTGGCACGGATAACTGAGATAGCAAAATTTGTTTTAAAGAATTAGTAAATACAGCGAATATCAATATCTAAAAACAAAAAACCCCAACGAATAGTCGGGGTTTTTTGTTACATGCGATTGCGGTTGTACTTATTTCAAGAATATCATTCTCCGCATTTGTGAAAAGTTGTTACTTGGATCATTTACGCCTACCGCATCAAAACGATAGTAGTATAAACCGCTTGTTATATTTGATGGATTCCATTCAATCGATCCGTAGCCCGCGTGTTCTACACCATCAGCAATAGTTGCTATAATCTGTCCGAGCAAGTTGTAAACTCTTATTGTAATCTTACTCTCGACTGGCAGCTCGTACCTAATCACTGTACTCGGATTGAAAGGATTCGGATAATTTTGGTACAGGGCAAATTCGACAGGAAGCTCTTTATTATCTTTAACATCTAACCATTCTACAACAAGACTTGTCGTCTTCCCCTTATTACCTGAAAAATCATAGGCGCGTAAGAAATAATAAAATAACGATTCATTCCCTAAATCAGAATCATTATAGAATGTCTCAGTTGTCGTTGCAATCGGCGGAATACTTTCATAATCGAAATCCGGAGTTGTACCGCGATAGATTGCATAATAATTTACATCAGGGTCAGGTGGCGGTTCCCATGATAGCTGCACTGTCAATGGTCCACCCTTGGCACTAAAAGCAAGCGGTGCATGGGGCACGAGGTTATCAATGGAATAACCGCTATCAACATTCGACCAAACTTGTAAACTAAAATCAGATGAATGACCCGACACTTTAAATTTAGACCAATACATTCCTGTGGTTATAGTCGAATCAAATAGTGTTGGAACTATCAACGAATATTTATCTAAACCGGATACTGGTGACCAGCCCACAAATGTCCACACCTCTCCGGCAATCTTGAATCTATCGCCCGCTTTTATTTCCTTGAGTGTATTTGCAATCTCGTCGAATGAGTTCACCGTAGGAATCGATTTTGAAACCGGTGAATCATCCATCCTCCATACTCCGTATTGTTTAACCGGATAGCTTACATTATCCTCACCATCGAACTTTCGCCAAATAATCTGCATCTGTTTCCCTTGATCGTTCGGTACATCACTGATGGAAAGGAGATCGATGAACCTTTGATCTAAAATATCAAAAGCACCAACATAATCAGGCATTGCAATGCTGTCGACTAACTCATCTGTCAATGCATCGATTACTTTGACTCCCTGATCTGGGATAGTCATATAAACCTTACTACCTAAAGCGGCAATATCAAGATTACTATACGAACAATATGCGCAATACCCCACGAGTATTTTCTTTATAAGAGTATCGGCAGATGCATCTATCACACTGGATGTTCCTTCTGAATTGGCAGAGTAAACTTTATTCCCCGAAGTTGTAAATGCATAAATGAATCCTGCAGTCTCGTCTTTTATACGAATTTTCTTAACTAGACTATCGGTAACAACATCTATGACGCCGACATCTTGATGTCCACCAACATATATTTTATTGGCTCCGACTTTTTTTATTCCGATCGGACCATAGTTATCAAGCGAGTCGAATCCGATTGATTTTACTTTTGATCCTGTTAGAAGATCAAGCACTTCTACACCACCCGCACTTCCACCGGAGCCGGGAAATGGTAAATATATTTTATCGTTTGTTATCTCGATGTAGATTGGGGGATTGGGATAGCTTGATGAATAAGAAATTGTTCGGAGAATTGTATTCGTCACCGGATCTATCTCGTGTATCGTATTACTGGAGCGGTTCAGAACATAAACATATCCATTGTACACTGCAATTCCTGAAGGGGCATTATCGGTTGAAATAGAATCGACAACAGTGTTCAAATCAGTGTCAATAATTTTTACTTCATTAGTTAGATTGAACATATCACCCGGGACGGTCAGGAAAGCTTTATTCTTATATATTCGTATATCACTCATCAGATAATCCATCTCACTTGGTGTGAAAATATCTATTGTATCGATAATAGTATTAGACGAAAGATCGATAACAAATACCTTCGAGCCGAATAAAGTAGATACATAGGCATAAGGTCTTGTGGTTGACGACGCGATCGATATACAACTTAACATCAGAATGCAAATGACTGTGGTAAGAAGAACGGTATTTATTGCCCTCCTGCTAAAGTTTAGTTTGTAGATATTATTCATAAACGCTTCAAACGATAGTTTTTTTAATATTGTTATTTACGGTTGTTAATAACAACATAATTATTGAAATAATCAAGTGGCTTGTGAAATATTATTTGTACTCATCCCTCTCCCTGCCCTGGGATTGTCTAAATAGAAAATTATTCGGTAGTAGCCGCAGACTTTATGTCTGCGAAAAGATTGCAGAAACGCAACCTGAAGGTTGCGGCTACCAGATTCTCGGACTCTCTCATGGTCCATGACTGCCATTCTTTATACTCATCCCTCTCCCTGCCCTCCCCCTTCTCTAATTTTAGAGAAGGGGGAGGGTTCGGGTGGGGGTTGAGTTCAATAATAAAAAAAATAATTAATCATCGCACTTTCCCCCGCGCCAGTGATGCAAATATTCCAACAAAGCAAAGAGAAGCAAATATGCCAAACGCCAACCTTAAACTGTGGATGAACTGCGGAAAATATTCAGGTGTTATCTGCACTCTGCCGATAATTAATGAAAATAGCAGCATCACTAATCCCATACTCATCATTTGACCCGTTAGCCGCATTGTTCCGAGCGTAGCAGAGGCAACTCCATAAACCTCTTTACCAACTGAGCTCATCACGGCATTTGTGTTTGGGGAAGAAAATAGTCCAAAGCCGATTCCGAGTAAGATTAAATTTATCGTGATGAATGTAAGCGATGAATCACTTCCGATTGTCATGAAGAGAACAAGTCCTATCACAGTAAATGCCATACCTATTGATGAGAGAATGCGCGGCTCAACTTTATCCGATAATCTGCCTGCGACCGGAGAGATGAGCGTCATAAAAATCGGCTGGGATACCAGCACAATGCCTGCCATTCTTGGAGGAAGTCCTTTCACATATTGCAAATAAAAACTCAGAAGAAATGTAACAGCCGAGGTTGCACTGTAATTGACTAAAGCGGCGGCATTAGACATAGCGAACACCGTATTGTGTGTAAACAATCTGATATCTAAAATGGGATTATGTATGCGGCTTTCCCAAATTACAAACGTGATAAGAAAAATTATTCCGATGACGAGAGCCCACACACCTTCTGTGTGAGGTAACCTTGATAAACCATACATCAACGCTAACATGGCAATTGTAAAAAATGATGACCCGACGAGATCGAACTTATCGCCCTTCGCTTCAGCCCACTCTCCTTTCAATTTCCAGATTGTATAGACAATGATTAATATCCCTAATAAAACATTTACATAAAAAATAGATCTCCAGCCGAAGTATTGCGTTAACATTCCACCTAAAAAAGGTCCAAGGGATAAGCCCAAATATACAGCGGCAACGTTGATGCCTAATACTCGTCCTCTTCTCGGCGGCGGGGTTACAGATAAAAGTATTGCCATGCCTGTTCCAAAAACCATCGCCGCACCGATTCCCTGCAACCCGCGTAAGCCGATTAAAATATTCCCGGAATTTGCAAACACTATGAGCAAAGAAAAAAATGAATAGACAGCAGTTCCATAAATAAAAATTTTCTTTCTTCCATGAATATCACCGATCCTTCCGAAAGGGATCAGGAAGACTGCGGCAGCCAGAAGGTACGATGTTGCAACCCAGCTTAACGCAATTGCATCGAGTGCAAATTCTTTTCCCAATGTTGGCAGTGCTACATTGAGAGCAGAAACCATAAACGGAGTTGTAAACGATGATAGTGTTGAGATGATTAAAGCAGTTTTTTGATTATTTGGCTCGTTCATAATGTGTAGAAGTTACGAAAATAGTTCAACTATGGCAAAATAAAAAGCGGAGGCGAAGCTATCCTCCCGAAGGTTCGCTAAGAAATTAACCAGATTAACCTTCGGGAGGTTTACCCAACAAAAATAATGCTTGACATCTTCTAAGATTTTTACTATAATGTGCGGAGCTAGAAAGAGGATAATTGGGGATGTGGCATATACGGGCACCCCAAGATATTACAATTAGATAAAATGAATTAAATCCTCTCGACTTCTTTAAATTAAAGAAAATGGAATTAGTTTTTATGTTTCAAGCCAAATTATACGTCCGACCCACTAAGGGGTCCTTCGGACATGAGCGGGATAAACGAAATTCGTTAATACACTAGTTATAGGCGACCCTAAAAAACGACAGTGTAGACATTAAACTGACTTCTTAAAATATATATATGGAAAATCTCTATGAAGTTTTAAAATTATGGCATATCATAAGTTTTGTATTTATGTCCATTCCGCTTTTCAATCTAATAGTAGTTAATGAGCGCGCTTTAATGGGTTCATTCTTCAACTTCGGGACAGACCGTTATATGGAAAATATTATCCGACACGGTGCAGTACGGTGTTATGTTTTTCAACTTTCAGTTTTTATTTCGGGAATTCTTTTGCTCGTTTATGGACCCTGGGGCATTCAAGCATTGTGGACAAATTACATTCTGCTCGCAAAGACAATTATTCTTTTCACACTAATGGGATTGCTTTCGTATGTGCATTTTTCACTTCAACCGAAAATTGACACTTTCTTTAAAGACATTACCCCAGAGACAAAAGTTCCCGACAATTTTCTTACATCTGTAAAACCATTTCGTGTCCTTCGCAAACAGCTTGCGACTGTTTGTCTGTTCCTCGTCTTGACAACTATTATTCTGGGAATGCAAGTTTACGCACCCTTTAGTTTGACACTAAACTTAATACTAATCGGACTTGCGGGACTTTTTGCTTGGCGAGTAAATAAGACATTAATATTATTCGGTTGGCTATGATACGACACGTACGAAAAAAGGGCAGCCTATAACAGCAGCAAGCCGCGAAACGTTATGTGCTATTGTTTTGCTAGCTGAAGTGGATAAGTGTAATGGCAACCACTTCTTCACAATCCAATCACATACCCCGCAACAATCTGTATCGTCGAGAGCGGCTGCTTGAGATTCTCCTTTTAATCGCCGCCGTCATGGACCATTCCATGACGGAAACCAATGAAGCTCTGTCCCTTTTTAGTATCACGGTCACGAACTGATTTACACATTAATTGCCCCACGATTCCTGCCTCGCCGTCAGGCGGGTATCGTGGGGATAAAATATTCAAAAGTAAATTGGGACTTCAGTCCCATAGTTATGAGGTTGAAACCCTCTCTGGATATTATTGTTACCCCGAACTAAAGTTCGGGGCTATTCAAATTCAGACAAAGTTCATACCTCATATGCTCATTTGCTTTTTCCCATCCTATCTCCTATTTTAGTACAACTTCGCCAAATCCTATGTCCCGCAAAACAGCGGGACTTCTTTTTTGCAAAGCACGTTGTGTGCTATTTAATTAATAATTTAAAAAGATGTAAAGATTAAATATGATAGCAATAGGAAAAACACCGTTAATAAAATTAGAATCCGCCTCAGGCGGATCTGAGCTCGGTTGTTTATGTTTGATTAATTTGCTATTATTATTTCATGAAAACCTTAACATTACAAATACCAGACACAATCGATCTCGACGATAAAGAAGTTGCCATGATTGTTGCTACTGGTTTATATGAGAAAGGTAAACTATCTCTCGGTCAAGCTGCGGAGCTTGTTGGATTAACGAAACAAACTTTTGCCGAATTACTTGGCAAATACGGAGTATCTTTATTTAATTATCCGGTTTCTGATCTATCCAGAGACGTTCGGAATGCCTGACGCTACAATTTCCAATACAAGCTGTTTAATTGTTTTATCCAAAATTGGAGAGCTTGATTTACTCCTTTTCGTTGAACAACCGAAATAGAATCACGCGCTCTCAAAGAAGCCGGAGAGTTAATCTTACCTCATGAAAATAATACAAAATCTAATCCGCCATCAACTGACAAATAAACGTGAATGCTGATAAAAAGGAAGCTATCGAACCGGTATAACAAATTAAATGAAAGCAATAGGAAAAACACCGTTAATAAAATTAGAAAGATTGTCTGAGCCGAATTGTGCCGAGATATATGTAAAGTATGAAGGCACGAATCCTACCGGAAGTATGAAAGACCGAATGGCGCTCTCAATGATCGAAGGTGCTGAAAGGAGAGGTCAACTCAAACCCGGGGGAACAGTACTTGATTATACCGGAGGAAGCACAGGAAGCTCTTTGGCAATGGTATGTGCAACTAAGGGCTACAAGGCACACTTTGTATCCTCCGACGCTTTTTCAGAAGAAAAACTTCAGACGATGAGAGCATTCGGAGCTACTCTTGAAATATTTCCAAGTGTGAATAGAAAGATTACAGCTAAGCTCATCGACTCGATGGTTGCGAGAGCGAGAGAATTAAGTAAACAACCAAATATTTTTTGGACCGACCAGTTTAACAACGTCGACAACAGGAATGCATATCATAACATGGCGAGAGAGATCATAGATGTTCTCGGTAACAACATCGATGAGTTTATTATGGGTGTCGGGACCGGTGGATGCTTTTCAGGAAATTCAGAAATTTTTAAAAAAGAGATACCAAATATTCGCTGTATCCCTATTGAACCGTTGAATGTACGCTCTCTTTCGGGTGGTGATATATCCGGCACTCACAAGTTAGAAGGAATTGGAGCCGGATTCGTGCCATCAATATGCAGGTTAGATTTGGCAGATGAAATAATGTCGGTATCGGATGAAGATGCTTATGAGACTGCAAGGAAGCTGGCACGTCTGGAAGGAATATTCGGAGGAACCACATCCGGAGCAAACGTGTGGGCGGCAATTCAAAGAGCAAGAATTATTGGAGCAGGGAAAAGAATTGTAACGGTTATTGTCGATTCTGGATTAAAGTATCTCAATGGAGATTTGTATAAGTTTTAAGCCTTGCCGTCATGGACCGTGACACCGGGGATATATGAATTAATTGCCCCACGATTCATCGTGGGGATAAATTATTTAAAAAATATATTGGACTTCAGTCCCATAGTTATGGGGTTGAAACCCTCTCTGGATATTATTGTGACCCCGAACTGAAGTTCGGGGCTATTCATATTTAAACTATCAATCACATCTTATGCACGTTTGCTTTTTCTCCTCCTATCTCTTATTTTAGTACAACTTCTCTGCAACCTGAGAATACGGAATAGTAAAGAAACCATCACAAACTTCATCGAGGTATATATGAAATCGTTTTTAAGCATCCTGATTATCTGTTCTATCATTTTCTCCTTTCAATCAAATGCGCAACAGAAACCGCTGACACTCAAAGAAAAAATCAAACGTTTTTCACCTACAGAAATCAAGGCGGATGTCTCAAAACTATCCGCAGGTGACAAGAAAGCACTCGCCAAACTGATCGAAGCCGCCAAGATTATGGACTCATTATATCTCAGACAAGTTTGGAGCGGGAACACCGATCTACTCCATAAATTGCGCGCAGATAAATCCCGTGGAAGTAATGAGCGATTGCGCTACTTTTTCATCAACATGAGTCCGTGGTCCGGCATCGACCATCAAGAACCGTTCATCGAAGCAATACCAAATCCACGTCCACCCGGAGCAAATTATTATCCCGAAGATATGAAGAAAGAGGAATTCGAAAAATGGCTTGCAATGCTTCCCGACGCCGAGAAAAGTAAAGCGACCGGCTTCTTTTACACAATCCACGCCGAAGAGGATGGTATGTTCAAGAACGTTCCTTACAACGAAGAGTACAAAGATTTACTCGCGCCTGCCGCAAAACTTTTAAAGGAAGCCGCGGAACTAACAAGCAATGCCACATTGAAGAACTTCCTCACCAAACGTGCGGATGCTTTCCTTAGTAATGATTATTATGACAGCGACGTAGCTTGGATGGAATTGGATAGTCCTATCGAGCCGACAATAGGTCCGTACGAAGTGTATATGGACGAGTTGTTCAATTACAAAGCCGCATTCGAAGCGTTCATCACTCTTCGCAATGATGTCGAGACGAAGAAGCTTGCAAAGTTCTCTTCGTACCTGCAGGAAATCGAAAACAATCTGCCAATCGATCCAAAGTATCGCAATCCTAAATTGGGAGAGTCCTCCCCTATTCGTGTTGTTGATTTGATTGTAACAGGCGGCGAGTGCCGTGCAGGAGTTCAAACGGCGGCGTTCAATCTTCCCAACGATGAAAAAGTCACGGCAGAAAAAGGAAGCAAGCGGGTGATGCTGAAAAATGTTCAGGAAGCAAAGTTTAAAAAAGCTCTGATACCCATTTCGAAAGTCGCAATGGATAAAGAACAGCAAAAGCTTATTTCCTTCGAGCCATTCTTCACACACATTCTCGCTCATGAGTTGATGCACGGCCTCGGTCCACAAAACATTACGGCCAATGGTAAACAAACTACTGTTCGGCAAATGTTGAAAGAACTGAATTCAGCATTCGAAGAAGCTAAAGCCGATATTTCAGGATTGTTCTTGCTGCAATATCTTATTGATAAAGGCAAAATTGAAAAGTCATTTGAGAAAAAAATGTATGCAACATATCTTGCAGGTGCATTCCGTTCGATTCGATTCGGCATCAGAGAAGCACACGGAAAAGGCATGGCGCTGCAGTTCAACTACCTACTTGATGAAGGCGCATTTAACTACGACGAGAAAATAAACAGGTTCAGTGTGAACTTTGAGAAGATTAAAGATGGAATGAAAAAATTAACAGGCGAGATCATGACGACCCAAGCAGAAGGAAGTTATGACAAAGCCAAAACGATGTTAGACAAATACGCCGTTATGAATCCATCGATGCAGAAGATACTTGATAAACTGACCGATGTACCGGTTGATATTGCACCGCATTATCCTATGGCTGAAAAATGAATCCGTGGTATAAAGAATTATTCGAAAACTACGCCCAGACGTACGACAAAGAGCCGTTCACTCAGGGTACATTAGGCGAGGTCGATTTTATCGAGAAAGAGCTGAATTTCGATAAATCAAAAATCATTCTCGATATTGGATGCGGCACCGGCAGACACGACATCGAATTAGCTAAACGGGGATACAAAGTTACCGGTGTAGATTTATCTGAATTTCAGCTTCAAAGAGCGAGAGAGAAGGCGAAAGAAAACGATGTGAAGGTTAAATTCATTCGTGAAGATGCAAGAGATTTGAATTTCAAAAACGAATTCGATTTGGTCATGCTGATTTGCGAGGGTGCATTTCCGCTCATGGAAACCGATGAGATGAATTTTAAAATATTAGAAAACGCTTCCAAAGCTTTGAAGACAAACGGAAAACTGATTCTCACTACGCTCAGCGCTCTATATCCTCTCTATCATTCAGTAAAAGATTTCATCAATGCGGGTGTTGGAGATGGAATAAGCTCAGCAAATTCATTTGATCTGAAAACTTTTCGTGACACTTCAACTTTCGAGGCAATGGATGATGACGGTAAGAAAAAAACTCTCTACTGTAACGAACGGTATTACACACCATCGGAGATTTCGTGGTATCTGAAGTCGCTTAATTTTAAAACTATCGATATTTATGGATGTGAGCTTGGAGCATTCAACCGTGAGAAGCAATTGACTACTGCCGATTTTGAAATGTTGGTTATAGCAGTGAAATAAAATTTCCAACATGCTTGAATCAATCTGGTTTTTACCTTTACTCTTTGCAACCGGTCTTACTGCCGGTTTGGTCGATTCCATTGCTGGCGGCGGCGGATTACTCACGCTGCCAGTTCTGCTCGGAATCGGACTTCCTCCACATGCAGCGCTCGGTACAAATAAATTTCAATCGAGCTTCGGGAGTTTTACATCGACGATGTATTATCGGAAGCATAATGTCGTCAGCATCCGAGAAGGATTGGTTGGCGTAATCTTTACCACAATCGGGACGGTTCTCGGTGCATGGCTTGTTCAACAAATTGCCTCCGATTTCTTGGGCCGTCTGATTCCGTGGTTACTCTTAGCAATTGCAATCTATACTTTTGTAACACCTAAGTTCAGCGACAAAGACAGTGAGCCGAAACTTCCGAAAAATACTTTCTTCTTTTTCTTCGGATTCCTTTTCGGATTTTACGATGGATTTTTCGGTCCGGGAGTGGGTTCGTTCTGGGCGTTCGCTTTCGTTATGCTGCTTGGATTCAATCTGAGGAAAGCAACCGGCTTCACAAAGCTGATGAATTTTACAAGTAACATCGTCTCGGTTGTTATGTTTCTTATCGGTGGGAATGTTTGGTTCCTGATTGCGCTCGTTATGGGTGCTGGACAAATTGTCGGCTCGGTGATCGGTGCGCATCTCGTTATCCGCAAAGGTGCAAAACTGATCCGACCGGTGTTTATTACGATTGTAATTATAACGACATTGAAATTATTGTATCAGAATTATTTTTAGTATAGGACTCATCGAATCATGCACTATAATAATTCGATGATAGCAACTACTTTCCATTACAAAATAGAAATGGGGTATGCGACTGATAATTCATAGTAACGCTTACCCCATCAATCGATGGTTCCTGATCTAAACTAAGCTGCTATTTATTCTTCCCATCCTTCGAAAGTTTAAAATTGAATGGAAGAGTCACATACACTCCAACAGCTTTCCCATCCTTTATTACTGGTTGGAATTGCCAGTCGAGCGCCGCTTTCATCGCTGCATTCTCAAGCAATTCTGAACCGCTTTCGTTCTTCTGAACTTTAACCTCTTTCACAAATCCTTTTTCGCCTACATAAACCTGAAGATAAACCATACCCTCTATTCCAGATCTTCTGGCACTGTCAGGATAAGCAGGATTAACCCGTTTAATTGGAACGGGTGACGCCTCAGTTCCTTGTATTTTATTGTCTGTTTTCTGCAAATTATTTATTATATCTGCATTCGCAATTGACGCGAACAATATTAATAAAAAAGCTATTCTAATCATGACAACCGATTCCTTTCATCTGTTTATTGTTGATAATTTGGATTATATCTTACATTCTTTAAAACAGGTTTCCCGATAACATCAACCGGAGGTAGCTCATAAAAAAAGATAACCGTCGATGGTTGAACTGCTTGCCGCTGTTGAAGCGTAAGCATCATATTTTCATCGGGATATTTTTTAAGTGAGGTACCGAAAAATATTCCACCTAAAATTGCAATAATAATTATTGCTGCAGCAAGCGGCAATGACAGTACAACTTTCTTTTTTAAGAAATTGAACAAACCTGACTCCGATAATTTCCTTTTCGATGACTGTATTCGATATTCCATTAATCTCTGGAACAATTTACCATCGATAGCTAAGGGATACTTTATTTCCTCGCGGTTCTTGATGGTATTCATTTTTGTCATCATATCCACGAATGATCTGCACTCATCGCATCCGGTGATATGCTTGAATAATTCTATCTGCATATGAGTATCAAGCGAGCCGTCTAAAAATAAATTCGCGAGTTCCCGATAATGATCACATTCCATTTTATGCCCTTTCTTCAAAAATCGGCTTCAATATTTTATACAACTTTTTCCGTGCTTCAAACAAACGTGACTTCACAACGGTTTCTTTTAAATCGAGTATCTCCGCAATCTCTTTATACGATAAATCGTTATACAATCTCAACAGCAATACTTCTTTGTATTCCTGCGTAAGTTGTTCAATAGCTTTTGAAAGATGCCGTACTTCTTCCTCACTATCGTACTGACCATGAAAAGATCTACCGGATCCAATCTCGTTTTCAGAGTCAAGCGGGGATGTTCTTTTAGATTTATCAATGTACGATAGACATTCGTTACGTGCGACAGCATACAACCACTGTTTCAACCTCTCTGGCTGGTTGATCTGATTCTTTCTTTCATAAAACTTAATAAAAATATTCTGAACGATATCTTCAGCGCTGTTGCTGTCATCCAGCATTTTGAAACAAAATATATAAATGGAGTGTTTGTAGCGGTTATACAAATTCACAAAGGCAAGGTCATTCCCGTTGCAAAATGATTTTACAAGTATGGCATCCGGCACCATCATTTTTTTCAAACCCAATTCAACGTAAATTGAATAATATCCAAAATACCAATTCCGTCACCCAAATTAAACACCTGTTGAATTAATAATAAATAAAGCCACTTAAATCTAAGACTCGTTAAATATAAGACTGACTAACCTATTAAAAGTTGGTATAATATTAAAAAATAAAATTATTTTCCATAACTTTACAGAATAATCGCCTGTTAAGCAGAATTGATAATTCAGCAGCATTTGATTTATCATGGCTAAAAAAGTATATTTCAGTCAAATTAATTCATTTTCAGCAAAACCACCCATTACAAGGTAAGAATATAATGGCATTAATTAGAAATTGAACATTGTTTTAACAATCGATGTTGGTCATCCTCCCCGTCATCCTGATGTGGTTGAGTACGAACTTGAAGAAAAGTTATTAAAAGTACGCAATTCTTCCTCCTTTTGTATTATGAAGATTATCCATGGACAGAGCGGCAACACCAAACAAATCGTCCACAACTGGGCATATAATAAGCGCCGCCGTTTACGCGAAATAATTTACGGGGAGAATTACACAATCTTCGATGAGCGAACACAAGAAATGCGCGATGAAGCCGGACAATTTCCCGATGCAGATTTAGAAGCTTCTAACAGTGGGATTACTATTCTTTGGGTGAAATGAATTCCTGTCTGATGTTTCATTTTTTACTTTTACATTTTTATTTTTAATTTCTTTACAGCCATCTATTCTTTTTAAATACCCATAGCATCCCGGCTGCAACCAACGCCATAAACAGTGCAGCAATCCCAATCCCCCATTCCATCTCCGCTAATGGAATCACTCGGAAGTTCATCCCAAAAAATCCGGTAATAAAACTCAATGGCAAAAATATTGTTGAGATGATAGTCAGAACTTTCATCACCTGATTCAGTCGGTTAGATGTAACAGAGAGATAAGCATCCAATAATCCTCCAACCATATCACGGTATGAATCAGCAAGATCGCTCATGCGAACAAGATGGTCGTACACGTTGCGGTAATAAATCGTCTCTTCATGTGATATTAGAGAAAATTCTCCACGCGACAATCTATTCAGCATCTCGCGCTGGTACACAGCAACCCGGCGGATAGTCATTATATTGCGCTTAAGATTCAGTATCTCGACCATAGATTCTTGCGACGGCGAATGAAACACTTCCTCTTCCATGGCATCAACTGAATCATCTAAGCTGTCGAGTATTGGCGTGTAATTATCAACAATCTCGTCGATAATTAAATGAAAGAGAAAATCGGGACCTTTCCCAAGTGTCTGTGGATTCTTAGCAATCATCTGTGCAGCATAGTTGATCGATCGTTGAGGTTTGTAATGATGGGTTACTAAAATGTTCTTGGAGAGAAATGCACTCACCTGCGAAGTTTTAATCTCCATCCTCTTTCTGCCGTTATCTTCAACAACAGCGAACTCAACCGGATTGAAAATAATAAAAAGATAATCATCGAAATCTTCCACCTTGGGAAGATGCCCCTCCTCCTCTCGCCCTTTTTGACAATCTTCAATCGCAAGCGGATGGTAATCAAGTAAAGAAATGAGAAGCGTTTCCTCTTCTGCTTCTTGTGGATCTTCCATATCCACCCACACTAATCCCTCAGGTTGCTGTAGATATTGACTAAGTTCTCTAATAGTCAGATTTCGTATTGTATTATTCAGAAAATGATAGATGTTAACCATGACTTCCTTACCATCAAACGTGAAATGTTTCTTATAGATACAACATTGTGCTTAAAATTAACATTCTTTCAAACAAATAACAACATAAAATTCATTTTTCTCCCCTATTTCTTAAATATATGATTTAATCATTTAATTATTTAATCGTTGTTTCTCTTTGTCTGAACTTGATTCACATCTAACCATTTCTTAATTTCTATTAATTCATCTATCGATTTTAAAAGGAGCTTCAAATGATTCTCGCATCAGAAATCAAAGAAGGAACCGCAATCCAGCTTGATGGAAAATTGTACAAAGTTCTGGAGGTTGTTCACCATGCAGGCAGCGGACAAATGCATGGTTTTATTGAACTGAAGATGAAAGATCTACGCTTCGGTCACTTGGCAGACCGACGTTTTAAGCAGACAGATAAACTTGAGGACGTGGAACTTACCAAACGGCAGATGGAATATATTTATTCCGATACTGAAGCACACTACTTCATGGATACCGAAACGTTTGTTCAGGTTTGTGTCTCCAAGTCGGCATTTGGGCTAAGCAAGAAATTTTTAAAAGAAGGAACGAAAGCAACTATTGAATTACTTGGCGAAGAAGCTGTTACCGTTCTGTTTCCAAAAATTATCGATTTAAAAGTTGCATCAACCGGTCCGGGCATTCGCGACGGGCAAGATAACACGATGAAATCTGCAACTCTTGAGAATGGAATCGAGATTCAAGTGCCGCAGTTTATCGTTAACGGAGATACAGTTCGTGTTGATACGGAAAAAATTAAATATATTGATAGAGTTACAACAAAGAAGATTTGAGACTGCGTAAGTAACAAATTCGCCATATTTATCTCATACGACAAATAATAATCGCAATCGCTATTCATAAATTGGAATTACAATGAAAAAACATAACTACAAAGTAATCTTGGCAATATTCATCAGTGCTGCCTTAACGTTCAGCTTCGCATATGCTGACGAAGGGATGTATCCCCTTAGTGAGATTCACAAATTGAATCTTAAAGCTAAAGGTTTGAAGGTCACTCCAAAAGAGATATACAATCCTGGACATGTTGGATTGATTGATGCAATCGTAAACATCGGTGGATGCACGGGTTCTTTCATTTCACCAGATGGGTTGATAATTACAAACCATCATTGCGCATTTAGTGCTGTTCAGCAGATTAGCACAAAGGAGAACGATTACATCACAAACGGCTTCCTTGCGAAAACGAGACGAGAAGAAGTACCAGCAAAAGGATTCACAGTCAGAATTGTGGATTCTTACAAAGATGTTTCGAAAGAAATACTTAATGTTGTAAGTGATACGATGGATCTGGTTGCTCGCACGAAGGCGATCGACAAGAAAATCAAAGAGATCATTACTGATACTGAAAAACAGAATCCCGGAAAGCGAGCCGAAGTATCAGAGATGTTTACCGGCAAATCGTATATGTTGTTTATCTATACCTTCCTTAAAGATGTGCGCGCTGTGTACATTCCACCACGTGCTATTGGTGAGTTCGGTGGTGAGAATGACAACTGGGTTTGGCCCCGGCATACCGGGGATTTCTCATTCATCCGTGCATACGTCGCTCCCGATGGATCACCCGCCGACTATTCTCCTGACAATGTTCCTTATCATCCTAAAAAGTATTTGAAAGTTGCATCTGAAGGCGTTGACGAAAACGACCCGGTTTTTATCTTAGGGTATCCGGGAAGAACGTTCCGTCATCGGACTTCATATTACCTCGCCTTCGAGGAAGATATTAGAATGCCTTATGTGGCTGACCTATTCGAATGGCAGATCGAGACGATGGAAAACATGGGAATAAATGATCGGTCGATTGCAATCGTACTTGATGGAAGAATCAAAGGACTTGCCAACACTATGAAGAATTATCGCGGTAAACTCCAGGGATTAAAAAGATTACATCTACTCGAGAAGAAACGAGTAGAGGAAAAAGAACTACAACAGTTCATCAATGCTGATGCAGTGCGGAATGAGCTGTACGGGACTATACTTTCTGAAATCGAAAATATTTACCAAGAGATGCGATCACAATCTGAGTATGAACTTATACTCGATTATCTCCGACAAAGCTCGAATATGCTGAGTTTCAGTTACACTGTGTATGAAGCAGTACGTGAATTGAAAAAACCAGACCTTGAGCGTGAATCGCCATACATGGAACGCAACTTCGCCCGCACCAAAGAAGGTTTACAAATGACAGCGAAAAACTATTTTGAGCCGGTCGATAAAATCTTCTTCAAGGAAATGCTATTACGTGCTTCGCGTTTACCGCCGGTACGACGAATTCCGGCAGTCGACAGCATTATCAGAGGTGGTTATGCTGAAACAGCCGTCAACCAATTCATTGAGAGTGCATATAAATCTTCCAAACTCAATGATGAAATATTCCTGATGGACGCTTTGACGAAATCACCTGAAGAGATCGATCAACTGCACGATCCGTTCATTGAATTTGTTAAAGCGTTATATCCATCTTTTCAACAGCTTAAGGAAACCCGCCAGCGACGTGAAGGTGCTCTTTCAAAACTATCAGCATTGTTTGTTGATGTGAAGCAGCAATTCCAGAAAAAAGATTTTATCCCAGATGCGAATAGTACACTACGATTGACATTCGGCAAAATAAAAGGATATTCCCCTGCCGATGCACTTTATGCTTCACCGATTACAACCGTAAAAGGCATTATCGAAAAAACAACCGGAGAAGAACCGTACATCACACCTCAGAAACTTATCGACCTATATAATGCGAAAAACTTCGGTCGTTATATGCATAAGAAAAAGAAGGATGTGCCGGTTGCACTTCTATACAATCTCGATACTACTGGGGGTAACTCAGGAAGTCCATTGTTGAACGCAAAAGGTGAAGTTGTTGGTGTCAACTTTGATCGTGCCTATGAAGCAACAATTAATGATTATGCATGGAGTGAAGATTACAGCCGTTCGATTGCAGTCGATATCAGGTATGTTCTCTGGGTAACAGAGAAGTTTGCAGGCGCTGAGCATTTGTTGAAAGAGATGGGTGTTAAATAGTTTGGAGAAGTGCGACTCACCTCTATTGATGATCAAACCTTTAGGTGAGTCGCATTAGGTTTATCTTGGAAATCTCTCAACATTTCAGTAAATTGGACTAATTTTATTTACTGATCTACTAAAAATCATTATGGTATATTCATTTTTACTCCCTTTCCTATTCCTTGTTAATCAAAATCTTCAAATTGAGCAAAAATCTTTTTATGCAATCACAGCCGTAGATAAGCAAACCATAATCGTCGTTGGCGAAGACGGGATAATTATGCACACCACTGACGGTGGAAATAAATGGACTCATATATTAAACCCAAGCAAACATTCTCCTGATCTTTTAGGAGTAACATTTTCTCATAAGAACACGGGGTGGGCGGTCGGGAAGGATGGTACGATATTAAAAACAACTAATGGTGGGTTATCGTGGAATAATTTAGACAGCAACTCATCGTACAACCTGAACAATATAAAATTCATCGATCCATCGACGAGCTGGATTGTGGGATCAAGAGGCATTATTCTTAAAACAATAGACGGCGGAAAAAAATGGTTTCGGCAAACAAGTAATGTTTTTAATGATCTATGGTCACTCTCTTTTGTAAATGCAAAAACCGGATGGATTGTTGGTGCATCTGGCACAATAATTAAAACAACTAATGGCGGTGAGGATTGGATTTCATTTAAAAGCCGTTATAAAAATTTATTCCTCTCAACACTCTTCATCGATAGCTCATGTGGATGGATAACCGGCGGGTATGGAGCAATAAGTAAGACTACCGACGGCGGTTCTTCCTGGCAAGATCAGAACGCTTATGAAGAATACCTTTTATTCAAGACGAATAATTTCCATTACGGTATACATTTCGTGAATCAACAAACCGGCTGGGTTGTTGGAAGCGGGGGTGTGATTATGAAAACAACCGATGGAGGAATAACATGGCTCGATCAAAAAAGCAACGTCGAAAAAGTACTGCGCGCAATCTATGCCGTTAATAACAAGATTGTTTGGGTAGTTGGCAATGATGGTGTGATTTTAAAAACGACTGATGGCGGTAAGAATTGGATAAACCAAATGCCCAAAAAATCGAAAAAGAAATAATTGAAGGCGGATCACTTCAATTTTCCGATAAAAGCGAGCGGATTAATTAGTATCATTGCATTTTACGATTATTCGCATTACATTTGATAGGTTTTTATAAAACAAAAATACAGGCAAATGCAATTACGAAAACTTTATCGCACTATTGAAAAAATCGCCGCCAGAAATTTCACGACTGAAGAAGAACTTATACAACAGGTTATTCATGAAATAGTACAAAACGAAGAAATTAACTTAAAGGGCGGTCGTATCTGGAAGTTCGATTCAAACACGGGCAGTTACGAACTTCTCTATCAGGTTGGCGATATAGAGCAAATCAAACAAAATTATAAGGTTAAACTCATAGATTACCCCATTTTCCTCGAATTGCCAAAGCTTCGCACCGTACTTGGCAGTGAACAAGATTGGTACTTGAAGCAGCGTGGAATCCTAAAATATTCGGTAACAGGAATCGGTGAAAAAATTCAGTGGAGAGGAAATACCTTGTATCGTTATGTAATGGCATTCAATGCAGATCATATAGATGAATCATTAACACCCACGCTTAACATCATTAGTTCTGCGCTAAGCTCGGTACTTCGGAGTAAGAAGATCGAGCGCGATGCACAGGTTTTAGAGCGCGATCTTGATAAAGCACGTGAGATTCAAAGGAGCATTCTTCCTCAGCATGAGATGCGATTTCATTCATTCGAAATGTATGGTATTTCGTTGGCGGATCAAATTGTGGGTGGCGATTTTTTCGATTATCTTCAAGTTGATGGAGACACCGAACGTATAGCGGTTATAATCGGTGATGCTGCGAGTAAAGGATTGTCTGCTGCTGCACAAGCATTGTATACGTCGGGTGCCTTCCGGATGGGATTTGAATATCAAACAAAGATCAGCTCCCTTTTATCACGGGTGAATAAGCTATTGAATAAGACATTCTCGGAAGAACATTTCGTTTCATTATTTTATGCAGAACTGACTGATGACAAAAATGGCTTGGTCATATATGCTAACTGTGGACATAATCCTCCAATCCTGCTAAGACAAAATTCAAATACACCTGAATACATCGAATCGACAGGGCAATTACTCGGTCCATTTCCAAATGAGCATTTTAAAACAGAAAATTTCTTAATGAATCCTGGCGACATCCTACTCTTATATACAGATGGTGTGTCGGAGGCAGCGAATGAACAGGGTGACTTCTATGGCGAACAGCGCATCGTTGAAAACCTTATATCATTACGTAAAAATAACGCCCGCGATATTACAACGTTGCTTATTGAAGATGCACAGAAATTTAACAGCTCTCGCACACAATCTGACGATAAAACTATCGTGACAATTAAACGTTTAGGTTAACCAAACTTTATGGAGATTAAATCAGTGTTAGGACAATCAAATCAGCTTGCAACAATAACTGCGGTTTCCAGCAACAGTCTCACAGCAGTTTTCAGTGAAACTGCCGACCTTAAAGCGAATGAACAAGTCGGTAGATTAGGTTCTTATGTTACAATCAACGCCGGCGACCGAACTGTTATTGGTACCATATCGTCTGTACGCAATCAAGACATTGCCGAAGTGGAAGAAAAGATTTCATTAAGACCGCCAAGGAAAATTATGGAGATTCAACTTCTCGGCACACTAAAAGATGGGAAATTCATCCGTGGTATTTCCTCTTTTCCCGTTTTGGGAAGTTCTGTCCATGCCACTTCAGCCGACGATTTGAAAATCATATTCTCAACATACCGGGAAGGCGACTTTTCACTTGGCAGACTTTCTTTGTTCGATCAGGAACGATTGTACATCGAACCGAATAAATTCTTTGCAAAACATATCGCGCTGTTTGGTTCTACTGGCTCTGGAAAATCGTGTACGGCAGCATCAATCCTTCAGAAAGTTCAGCAGCTTGAAAATACGCACATCATTCTTCTTGATCTACACGGCGAGTACGAAGCCGCATTCAAAGAAAATGGCAACATAATCAAGATCACAGAGCTTGAATTGCCATACTGGTTGATGAACTTCGATGAGCTTGCAGAAACTTTTGTAGATGAAAGCGAGCACTCGGCAAACAATCAGCTGATGGTGATGAAAGAAGCAATCATGGATGCTAAGAGAGGTAAAAATTTGCCGCTGAAAGATTTTCTGACAATCGATACACCCGTCTATTTCGATTTTTTGGAAGTAAGCGCCCGCATGCGTTCTTTGGATACTGAAAGAACACTCGGCGGCAAGGAAGGACCTTTTTATGGTCAATTCACCCGATTCCTGGTTCGGTTGGAAAGTAAGATTCAAGACAGACGATACGAATTTCTTTTCAAGCCGAAGAAATATAAAACATCCGAGACATTCAGCGAATTATTGACAAAACTATTTGGAATAGATACAGGGAAGCGCGTCACTGTTATCGACTTAAGCAGAGTCCCGTTCGATGTGATCAACGTTTTAGTTTCCTTGCTCGGAAGAATTATATTTGATTTTAACCTTTGGAACGCATCGCGCCAGAATTTCCCCGTGCTTATCGTCTTTGAAGAAGCACATACTTATCTATCATCACTCAGTAAGAGTAAAGCTGCGATGAAGACTGTTGAAAGAATAGCAAAGGAAGGAAGAAAATACGGTGTCAGTTGTATGATTGTCAGTCAGAGACCGGCAGAAATATCCGAGACTATCACAGCGCAGTGTAATAATTTTATAGCAATGCGTCTTTTGAATCCGAACGATCAGAATTACGTGCGTAAGCTCGTCCCCGATTCGCTTGCAAACCTCATCGATATTTTACCGACACTCCAACAGGGGGAAGCATTCGTTATAGGAGATGCTGTTGCAATTCCTACACGCGTCTTGTTTGATATGCCTTCACCAACACCGGCAAGCGGCGACATAAAGTTCTTCAACAAGTGGCAAAAGAAAGAGGCAGACACGAACGTTGCCGATGTTGTAAACAATTGGTGGAAGCAGATTAGAACTTAATAACGGATAGATCTCTGACTTTCAACATGAACCCTGAGAGTTTATACTTACAATTCCTCCAGACAAGAATTTATCCCACAGTGCATTGACTTTAGATTTGAGTTGTGGATCAGTTAGCATTATACGACTACCACATTAAAATCACTCAACATTTTCCTCATAGAGGCGTCAATAGGCTCCAAACATGCTAAACACAAGAAGTCTCCCGCTCTGCTAAACGCGACGTATCCAATTCGGCATTGATCCAGCTTATCATTTGATCTTTCGATTGCATCAGTTTCTAACCATTTTCTCAATTCTGAGCCCTTGCTTGCTACCACCAACACAGCTTGTGCCTCTAAACCTTTCGCTTTATGAATCGTAGAACATTGATTTTTCACTTCATGACTGCTCCTAATATACCTACGAAGCTTCTTAAAGGTGTCGTCGGTATTGGTTTTACTATTTTCAGAAATATTTAACTGTCCTGCAATAATATTTCTTAGAGTATGATCATTAATTGTTAGATCGTTTTTTATTTTTTTGAATATCTGCAGAGCATATTTCCTTAGATCGATAAGTGTTATATTCTTTGTTTCACAGAGTTTTCTTTGAGTTAGTCCTACCACTGAGCAGACGTACCTGACAGTTTCTTTGAGTAATCCTCTTGGATTGAGTTCATCATTGGAAATAAATGTTGTATCTCGGGTTTGATTCAACGGATCAAGAGTATTATTTTCATATGATAGAGCGAGCTTGCGTCTCTTAGTTGGACTCGTAACCTCATGGACTCGAAGATTAATACACAGCTCCTCAAACTTGTTCAAGATATTTGATAATTGAACATCCGAAATAAAATGCACATCGAGATCAATTTCATGCTTTCTATCTGATTCCTGACTAGAATTCGAGTTGAAACGGTTCACGAAATTTACAATCTTTGGTGTAGATCTTTTGTTTAGTTTATTGTATTCTGGGGGTGTGACAGATTTGAAATCCATTATTGGAATTGTTTTATAATCGGGAGTTTTTTCTCCCCGTAATCTATATGTAAATCCCATAATATATTGCTCAGGATCACCCACGCAGTACAATTGGGTCTTTCCGAATTTGAGCAAAGTGTTGAATATCTTGTGCTGCACCTGAGTTGCATCTTGATATTCATCGATAAAAAGCATTTGTATCCTGTTTGCTACAACCTTTAGGATTCGATCTTTTGAAATTAGATCTTGAGATTTTTCGATAATCTTATCATATGTGACGAGACCATCTGGCAGTAATCTTTCAGCGATTTTGTTTTTCAAGTGAGGTCCCATGTAGCTAATCTTAGGAGTGTAAGATAACACGACTGATTCTATAAAAGTCTTTTCGAAAGGCACAATTCCCAAAATTGAACCAAAAGGGGTAAAGATAAATCGATTGAGGAAACTGTGGATCGTTCCGATAAAAACGTTGGGTGGTATGTTACACTTCGAGTTTAGTCGATTTCTGATTTCTTCTGTTGCTGCTTGTGTGTAAGTAATCACTGCCAGAAAACGATGTGGTTCAAGTCTCTCCAACTGAGAGGCGATACGCTCTACCATGTCGTGCGTCTTTCCTGCACCAGGTCCCGCAAGAACCAATTTCAAATTACTCAGGCTATTCATCTTTCTATGACTTTATGAAATCGAAACCAGATTTGATATAATCAGGAATTGAGAATCCCTGATGTCCTTCGTTTAGAACTTCCAGCAAATCTGACGCAAAATTGGATTTGTAGTTTCTGATAGCCTTAAAATACTCTTCCACGTCGATCTAATCTTGCCCCCGATTTTCGGACAGATAGAAAAGCCAGTATATTACAGAAAAGGAGAAGTCCGAAATGGAACCAGAACAAATCAAAAGAAGAAGATTTGATAAGCAATTCAAGATGGAAGCAG
>Ga0315286_10000361_pt1 | contig 37881 bp, 8 predicted proteins | sample YL17G10_0_MG_FD_205038 | JGI IMG/M metagenome (GOLD analysis project Ga0315286, IMG submission 205038) | Sediment microbial communities from Yellowstone Lake, YNP, Wyoming, USA - YL17G10_0 | ecosystem: Environmental > Aquatic > Freshwater > Lake > Sediment | place: USA: Wyoming | collected...
TGATCGGTTGCTAGCGATTTCCGTTTGTCCCCGACTCTCAGAAAGGCACTGGCGCCAGGATGGTGCAACGTCCAGCTGACCGAAATCGGGTATTTGGAGGACGAAATGACGATAGAGAATTCTTGTGATTTGCCTGTTTCGATCACTTCACACATTCGGTCCGAGCCGAACCGAACATCGAATACTCCAGCCGGTGGAAGTGGCGGCAGCTCAGATGAGCTAACGAGATGTTGCATGTGGCTCGGAGAGCATGTCCCAAAGTACAATGTCTGACTGGCACCACCCCTCTCTTTGAACGTCAAACTATTAAGCTCTTTGTAGTCGGATGAAAGTTTTGGAAGTTCACTATTCTTCCCTGCGGCGGAAGAGGAGAGGATCAATTTCCCATTCTGATTAGTTGCTACCCAGAATCCTATTCCTGGTTGGATACTGTCGATGACAGTATAGCTCGCGTCGTAGCCGAAGAGTTGGGATGCTATGATCCCCGGTGGATCAGTAATCACGCTAGTGGCAGAGATTCCATATGAAATTGAGCCAATAAGATTCCATCCATTTTGTACATCGATTGTATCGTTAACAACTTCTGCGCCGCGAATCTCTCGCGTTGTTGGTGCTGTGAAATTGAGCCAATAACCTTTTCCTACAAAGAGACTTTCGACGCCTATGTATGATCCTTCATACGCAAAGGCAGTGGATATCGCTTCAGGGAAGAGGACAGATACATTGGTGTTTGTGATATTCAATGGGAGAGAAACAAGGTTCCATGACGCTGCGATATTGAGTTGTATAGATTTGCCGATTGAGTGGATAATTTCGATGCTTGAGATTGTTGAATCGGATATAGTAACAAAACTGTTCGATATCATTTTGAAGGACAGAATACTTCCGTGAGTTGAAACGTCTTGAAGTTTCCATTGTCCATGACCGAGCGCGTTCCAGGATATCGTCATTGGATACCCGACAGGTCCTGGTTGAAGCTCGCAGATGTAGGTTGTAGCGGTGTCTTTTGGTCCTAATGAATTGTGCAGGTTAAGCTTCAACCCGCGCGTTCTGGGGATACTCCATCGTACGTCAAAAGTACCAACCGGAGGTTTTGCTGAAAGCTCAGTCTCTCCATATGATGCATCGATGCTGTCGGTCGCACCGCTCACTTCACCAAAACGCAGTGTATCAAGTTGTGAACCGTTATCAGTGCAGATGAGAGTTGAGATAAACTGCACCCTTTTAATTTTAAATGGAGTATCGCACTGATCGCTGGTAGCACGATCTGTCGCATCTGAAACACGGACAAGTGCCTGGTCTACGTCAATGTCCGGTGTTGCCCAAACATAATTATCCTGTGCGGCACGTACACTCGCCTCGATCAATAGCCAGTTGAGCCCATTGTCACTCGAGTACTCAATCCTTACATTGTCAACACTTGTAGAAATCCATGTAATTTGGTTGTTGTAATTGCCAAACCAGATTTCGCCGCCATTAGGCGAGAGAAGCGAAACACTTGGGGGCGGCGCGATTGTGAATGAAGAATTGCTTGCATCGTTCGTAGCGGAGTTTGAGGCATCACTGATTCGAATGAGCGCGGATGCTGTCGGTATATTAGGGATCATCCAACCATAACTCTTGCTTGAGTCCGGTACGTTTGATGTGATGAGATTCCATGTAGAACCTGCATCCGTCGAGTACTCCAATTTCACTGACGACACACCCGTCGATGACCAAGTGATTGATTGGGTAGTGCCGATGGACCATCTTTCTCCACCATTAGGAGAAATCAAGGTGATTGCAGCACCTGCTGTAATGGTAAAAGGTGCATCACTGACATCACTTAATGAGCCTGAAGAATTACTCACCATAACCCGAGCTTTCGTAGTCGGTGCGTTTGGTACAGTCCACTGGTATGTTCCATTAGATGCCGAAACGCTCGAAACAACAGTCGTCCATGACGTACCGTCATTGGTGGAATATTTGATACGCACGTTGTTCAAACCTGACGCAATCCATGTGATCGCATGAGATGTGGCCACGTTCCAGATTTCACCGCCATTAGGTGTCGTTACCGTAACTCCTGTAGGAATTGAAATGTTGAAGACAGCATCACTTATATCATATGTAGAAGCATTCGATACATCACTGATACGAACACGTGAGTGAGTAGATGGTGTATTTGAAACTATCCAAGAAAAGCTGCCTGTCGAAGCCAATGCACTTGCAGTAATAGTAGACCAACTCGTTCCGTTATCTGTTGAGTATTCAATTTTTACATTGGCAATGTTGACCGAAGCCCAGGTTATATTCTGCGTACTTCCTACATTCCAAGTTTCACCGCCGTTCGGAGAGAGCACTGATACTGCAGGGACAGTTAGGATAGTAAACACCATATCACTTGAATCTTTCACTGCTGTATTCGAGGCATCACTCACGCGCATTAGTGCTTGCGTTGTTGGTGTGTTCGGAACCGTCCATGAATATGAACCCGTTGAAGCGGGAGTGCTGGCAATAATAAGAGTCCAGCTGCTACCGTTATTCGTGGAGTATTCGATCTTTGTGTTCGTGATGCTTACAGATGTCCATGTGATATTATGAGAGCTCAACACGTTCCACGACTCCCCGCCGTTGGGCGATGTGAGCGTTATGCTTGGTGGAGGTGCAATGGTAAAGAGAGCGTTACTGACATCATTAGTTGCTGCGTTTGAAACATCACTGACTCGAATGAGAGCTTGTGTTGTCAATGTATTAGGTATCGTCCATGCGTAGCTTCCCGCGGTTGCCGGTATGCTGGCGATGACGATAAGCCAACCTGTTCCGTTATTCGTCGAGTATTCAATCTTCACATTGGCGATATTTGCTGATGTCCACGTTATATTCTGTAGACTTCCGATCATCCATGATTCACCTCCATTTGGTGCTGTCACGGTGACTGTCGGTACCGTGACAATGGAAAACACCGCGTTGCTGATATCGTTTGTTTCTGCATTTGATGCATCACTGATCCGCACGAGTGCCTGTGTTGTTGGCGTATTGGGAACAGTCCATGAGTAGATTCCAGTTGATGCAGCTGTGCTCGAAACGATTGTACTCCACGTACTCCCATTGTTGGTTGAGTATTCGATCTTGATATTAATGATGTTACTGGAAGTCCACGTAATATTGTGTACGCTTGAAACGTTCCATGATTCGCCACCGTTTGGGGATGTGACTGTTACGCTTTGTGGTGGAAAAATTGTGAACGTAGAATTACTTATGTCATTCATTGATGCGTTGGCAGCATCACTGATGCGAACCAAACCTTGCAATGTTACTGTGTTGGGCACAGTCCATGAGTAACTGCCGGTTGCTGCAGCGGTACTCGATATGATTGTACTCCACGTGCTTCCATTATTGGTTGAATATTCGATTTTGACATTTGTTACACCACTCTGTGACCATGTAATATTGTGTGTTGTTCCCACATTCCAGTTTTCTCCCCCATTTGGACTTGTAACTGCGATGAACGGTCCAGAATTTAACGCAGCCTTAAACATACTCCTTCCGTGCGTGGCGGCGACGAGATAATTATCGCTTGTAATTCCCAACATAACAACAGCCGAGTTAGGAAAACTGTCATCCTTGATCCATGTGACACCGCCATCTGCGGTTGACCACATTCCAAGATCGGTGCCAATATACAGATTCAAATCGTTCGAAGGATCAATCGCAACACTGTTCGCTGGCAGATCAGTGGGGAAGTTTCCGTTAATACTCGTCCAGTTATTTCCTGCATCTGTTGATTTAAAAATATGTCCCGTTCCACTGCCAGATACGGTGAGATACACACGTGATGGAATAGTTTGATGCGGTACTATGGACGTGATAGTACGACCAGGTAAACCAGTACTTACATTTGACCAAGTTACACCAGCATCAATTGATTTGTACAGTGTCGAGCCAGGTGAAGCATAAAGCGTTTGTGAGGAGGTTCTAGGTATTGCAAGCTGACGGATAAGTGAACTGCCCCAAGGAAACGAAGTAGTGGTCGTGGCCCATAAATCTCCTTGATTTGTAGTTCTATAGATTTTTGTAGTAGCAGTATATAAAATTGCAATTGTATCGGGATGTATTATAATTGGTGTTAACCAGGCACCGTTTTCTGTAATCCCATTATTTATAGCAACATTTGATTGCATGCCGTCATATATCTCTAATTGAATACGTCTTCGAAAACCGTTTGCCTGTGTAGCATAAGCAATTTTTGAATTTGTATAATCTACAACAGCAAATCCATAATCACCGCCAAGTAGTTCCCACCAACCTAATCCGCCTGCCAATTTCGATTTTTGTAATCCATTATCTTGTGTTCCCCCCCAGATATTAAGGGGAGTTAGATAATCGAGTCCAACACTATAAAACTGAGTAATAGCCAAGTTATTATTTATACGTGTAAATGTCATGCCATTATCTGACGATCTGTTCATCCCACCGTCAGTTCCTAAGTATACAATTCCGGTTCCAGCAGGACCGAATATGATTGAATGACAATCTGGATGTTGACCACTAATTATTCGTGTCCACGAATTTCCACCGGTAAAAGAATAGTATGCATCAATCCCGCCAATCAAAACAATATCAGGATTGGTTGGGCTTACACCAATTGTTATATCGTACCACCCTTGTGAACCAAAAAGATCGCTTGCAATTGGCAACGAAGTCCAGCTCGCCCCGGCATCCGTACTTTTATAGAATTTTGTGTTAGAAACCAAGACGTACACTGTTGACGGCGCGGATGATGCTATCGCAAGGACGAGCCGACCTGTTGAAGTAGGTATTCCGTTCGTTAATTGAGACCAACTCACTCCACCATTAGTGGATTTGTAAACACCACTTGCACCAGCATAACAAATTAAAGGATTGGATGGATCAATTGCTACATCCCATCCGGAACTAAATGTTGAGGTCTTGGTCCATGACATACCACCATTAGTAGATCGGTAGATACCTCCCCATGTTGCTGCCAGAAGAATGTCGGGATTTGCAGGATTGATTGCGATTCTCGTTATTCGCTTCTCGTTTGTCAGTCCAACAACAGACCACGTAGCTCCTCCATCAACAGATTTCAAAATGCCGGCGCCACCATATGCATCTATGGAAGAGTAAGGCTCGCCGGTTCCCCAATAAATGACATTTGGATTCAAAGGGTCAATCGCAAGGCAACCACTTGCTAAAGATGGCTGATCATCAGTCAATGGAGTCCAGGATGTTCCACCATTTGTGGTTTTCCAAACGCCCCCATCTGCTGCACCAATGTAGACAGTGTTACCATCTGTCGGATGAACAGCAATAGCCGGAACTCTGCCGCTGTACAATCCTCCCGGCGCGGGTCCGATCGAAGTCCATGATAACGATGTAGCTTGGGAAAGTTGGGATCGTATTTTACTCTTCTTGAATTCCTCATCCTGCCGGAAGGCATTTAATTGGTAACCTTGTTTCAGTGTATCATGAGGGTAAGCTCGTTGTTCAAAAAACCACCGGAATCGTTCGTTAGGATTATCGCGTTCCCCTATCTCGTTACCTTCATCCTGGGCATATATGGATGTGAAAGTGGATAAACCTAAAACCAGTATCAAAAATCTTCGAAAGAACATTTTTCTCATAGACAGCATTCCGCAGCCGCTCATGAGCGAGCGCTCTTTTGTGGTTGCGTATTTATCTGAACTATCATATTTTCATAACTCTTTACGCGCAACCACTCTCGAGCGAATGGCTGCGGAACAGATCAATTCATGCACATTCAATATTCACTAACGTCTTGTTTTCTGCCAAGTAAGATATTATTTTATGTTATAAATGTCAATTATTTTGGTGCTTAATGGCACAGATGCTCTTGTGTGCGTGCGAATATTATCTTTTCCAAATTTGCGTTAATATCAAACATCCTTTCACTTCTTCATTATATGTTAGATTACAGTGTTTTAAGGTGCAAACAAATGACTTGACATTCAATGAAAACACTATTAAATTAACATTCCAGTGGTAAACAACAAATATTGAGATATAAATATCTGTGTATAGTATTAAAATAATGGTAGTCATCAATGTTGCACATATCCAGTATACAGTCACTACAGTATAGACCTTATCTATCGGTGTGGGAGTGAACACTAAGCCCATACGAATACTCGTTGTCGAGGACGAGAAGAAATTGGCTAATTCTATTAAACATCAGCTAGAACAAGCTCATTATGATGTTGACCTCGCTCTTGATGGTATTGTAGCAGAGCAGCGGTTACAAGAGAATGAATACTCCTTAGTCGTGCTCGACATTAATATTCCAGGAAGGTCAGGATTCGAAATATTAGAGAGCTTACGATCTCATGCCAAGGAAGTTCCCGTTGTGATAATTTCCGCGCGTTGTAAGATTGAAGACCGTCTTAAAAGTTTTCAGTTAGGTTCGGACGATTATCTTGTGAAGCCATTCGATTCCAGCGAGCTTCTTGCACGCATAAGCGCTGTATTACGTCGCTCATGGATTTCTCACACTTCCAAACTCCAGGCTGATGACCTTGTCATAGACGTTGTTCATCGAACAGTGAATAGAGGCAATCAGAGCATCCAACTAAGCCCGACGGAATTCAAACTGCTCGAATTTTTTCTCCGTAATAAGAATCAAATACTCACGCGTAAACGTATTGCTGAACAGGTGTGGGGGTACACATTTGATACAGGAACAAATATTGTGGATGTGTACATAAGCTATTTGCGAAAAGCAGTTGATGAGCAATATAATAAAAAACTTATTCACACTATTCACGGTGAAGGTTTTATCCTCATGGATAAATAATCATCATTCTGTTGATGCATCACGAATATCATTAATTTTATCGGGGGCGTCCTTATACTATTGAAAATAATTTATGGAACTCGTTTTAAAATACATTGAAGGTTTACCCAAATTCCGTTTGATCCTTTATGCGATCATTCTTGTTATCTTTTTCGGTTGTGTCGATTACTTGACCGGCCCAGAAATTGCCTTCTCTATATTTTACTTAATTCCTATATCACTTGTGGCGTGGTTTGTATCACGAACAGCTGGAGTGCTGCTCTCGATCATCAGTACTATAGTATGGCTTACGGCAGAATTATTGTACAAAGTTAACTATTATTGGTACACTGCTATCCCGCTTTGGAATGCCTTTGTGAGACTGGGGATTTTTCTTGTCGTGAATCAACTCATCAATTCACTTAAGACACTTCAGAAGCAGCAAACCGAATATCGTGAGCGTTTGAAAGTAGAGGAGGCGGTTCGAAAGAGTGAAGAACGTTACCGAAGTTTAGTGGAAAACATGAGTGAAGGCTATTACGTTATTGATCGTGATGGTATATTTACCTACTGCAGTCCTAACATATATGTAAAATCCGGTTACACTAAAGATGAGTTGATAGGGAATTCATCTACAAGGTTTGTCGCCAAAGCCGATAGACGTCGTGTTATCAAAATTTACGTGAACGCTGCAAACCAAGGATGTTCAGATGTGACATGTGAATTTAGAGTACGAAAAAAAAATGACGATTCGTTTTGGGTTGAACAATCTACAAGAATCATTCGCGATGTAGGGGGTTCGGTTGTGGAATTTAGAAGTATTATTCGTGACATTACGCAGCGGAAAAGAGTCGAAAACCAGCTTTGCCTCTTAGCCCATGCTGTCGAAAGCACCGTGGAGATGATCTCTATAACTGATCTGGATAATCGGTTTATTTTCGTTAATAAAGCGTTCGATGAACTCTATGGATATACAAAGGACGAGATCCTTGGAAAAAATCCCAGTTTTCTTCGCCCTTCTCATCTTGATTTCGGTCTATCAGAAGAAATTTTTTTACGTACTCGCTCGGGTGGGTGGAATGGCGAGCTTATCAATGTGAGGAAAGACGGGTCCGAGTTTCCCATCATGCTCAGTACTTCTCGCATTGAAGATGAGGATGGAAATGTTCTTGGTCTTATAGGCGTTGCGCGCGACATCAGTGAGCAAAAGAGAGCTGAGGAAGCGTTGAAGCGAGCTGAGGTTCGATTCGAACAACTGTTCACCGATGAGAACGAAGGCTCCCTGGAAAACAGCAGTGTTCCACTATTGACAAAAAATACTATCGATATACGCATGCATGACCTTGCCATGAAAATCAATGATGTCACTGAAAAAATGCGCCACAAGATTCGACAAACAATAAGTTTTTCTACACTTGCCTCACATGAACTGAGGACGCCACTTATGGTCATTCGTCATCAGCTGGAAGGTGTTCTCAATATCGACTCCTCGTTCGAAAATCTTCTGACGACGCTTCTTTCTGTTTATGATGAGATCTTACGACTCTCCAGGACTATCGAACAATTTTTAACTGTTGGCACGCTGCAATCCAGTACAATAAAGATGCAATGCTGCGAATTGAAATTAGATGAACTTCTTAAAAAGTTCTATCAAGAAGCTCTTCTCCTCTCACGGGAAAAAGAGGTTTCTATCGTTCTCTCTCATGGTCCCAAAGTATTCATGTGGGGGGATGAGGATCATATTCGACAAATGCTGTTCAATTTATTTGACAACGCATTGAAGCATACCCCGACCGGAGGTCATATCAAAATTAGTTATACTATCAAAGAAGAAACTATCATCTTGCAGTTTTCAGATACTGGAACAGGCATTCCTTCTGAAGATATTCCCAGAATATTTGATCCCTTTTTCAAATCCCCATCCGATGCTGCCACTCGTCCCGGTGTGGGTCTTGGCCTTACATACGTAAAATGGATTGTACACGCTCACAAGGGTACGATTAAAGTGCAAAGCGAGGTTGGCAAGGGGACTACATTTCTCATTCAATTTCCTGCGATCCTTCCTGATACAAATGTGAACAATCAATTTCTCAGCATTCAAAATAACCGTTAAACGCTCTGCATAGTTAACAACAAGATTCGTGACTCACTTACATTTGGCTGAGGTCTTACGAAAATAGATGAATCTTTGCGCAGTGCAAATCCATAATACAGCACTAGTTCGATTTGGCACTATTTTTGACAGGTAGCTATTATGTAAAATATCGAAATTAAGCATTTCTTGCTACGTAACCTGAGTAAACAAATTATGCTAATTCACAGAAGGAGTTCAATTTATCCGTTTATTTTGAAGGAAAGATATTAGAATGTTCTAATGAATATGAGAAAATATTAACTTGCTATTCAACCATATCTTTGCTAATTTTTACAAGCAAATTCTCCGGTAAGAGTTAAACCTTGTATAAAAGATTTTCCAATTCATTGGGTTCATCAAGAAACTGTATTTTCGCTGCAAGAGAATATTCAAAGTTTAAACATTTTGTTATACCGATAAAAAATTATAATTCAATAATTCAATAATTCATTAATTCATTAATAAATAATTCATGAGAGGAGTAAAAATCATGAAAAAATTTTTCATTTTAACATTTGTACTTTTGCTAGCATCAGTTGTGATGTGGCAGGTAGGATGTAAGAAGGATATAAACACCACATCGCCTACGACGGCAGGAGATGTGAGTAAAACTGGTACGAAGGTGGAGACAGCCACGCCTCCGGGCGGCGGCGGTGGAAATCCAGGCGGCGGACAAAATGGTACAACATTAAGCGATAATTTTCCTGTCACGTGCGCGTGTTTCAATTACTTCGACTGGTCGTGTGTGAAGACAATGGGTGCCGGACCATACATAATCTGTAAGGGAGCAACAGACCAAGAAATCCCTGTTGTTGTCACTGTAACGAAGGGTGCTCAGCACATCGGATACACCGGCACTATCATTATTACCAATGGTGGCGGTGTTGCTACCGAGGGTCTCAAAGTAGGTGCAACGCTCATGTATCATGATCAGGGTGGGTTTGTTGCATCGACGTGTGCAATCTCTGGCCTTGAGGTCCAGCATCCGATCCTTGCAGCCGGCGAATCGTACACCTATATATATACAATTAATGCCGTCCCGGGATGTCTCATAAGTGACAACAATGCCTATCGCATCGATGGGAATGTCACGATCCTCAACCATTCCGGTTCAATCGGTACACCCAAAGGACCGAAGGGTAAGTCTGATTCATATCAACTCTGCCCACCGTCGAATGATTGCGTGGATGTGACTGATGTACCGGGTACGCCGTTTAGCGCCTCCTTACAGGCACCAGATGCAACAAGCTGGACAATCACTGTCACTACACAGAACCCTGTAAACGTGTGTCAATCTGGTGACGTTCCTTTCACACTTCTAGTACACAACGTGAACGCACCAAATGAAGAGACATGGACAGTAACTAACACAGCAACGGTAGACAATCATACATGTGAAGCGAACTTCGAGTTGAGCACAGTTGGCTGCACACCTCCTGATCTTGGGTGTTCGTACACACAAGGATTCTGGAAGACGCACGGATGTGTTGGTCCAAAAGGCAAGAGCCAATATGGCCATAATCCAGACTTGATCAGCCCGCTGCTTGGAACCCCAATCGTGATGGGTATTAAAACTATTACTACATGCTCAGATGCTGGTGCAGTGTTCCAAGGCGCTCAGGGTAACCAGGGTAATGCTATTAAGAGACTCTATTCTCAGATGCTTGCTGCATTACTTAACAAGGCAAATGGCGCAGATGGATCGTGCATAGCTCAGACAATTATTGATGCAAATGCAGTCCTTATTGATGCTGATCCTCTTGGTGATGCCAGCGGATGGACGGGTATTAATGGTGCAAATCGCGCTGCAGTTCAATCAGCAGCTGCCATGTTTGACCGATACAACAATGGTCTCGAGTGTGTACCACACTGTGAGTAATCGCAGGTAGTTTTTCTTCAAAGTCTTTTTCAATAAAGAAGAGACTATATAAAGATAAGCCAGAGGCGATCATTCCCACCTCTGGCTTATTTATTTAAAGAGTAAGTGTAGTTGTTTTTTCTTTGAGTTTTTTACGGATCTGTTTGCATGCTATGAGTTTAAATTTAACTGCAAAGCATGCGATATGGGAATGTCTAGTAATTATGTGGCTTCTGCTATTTCAGAAGTCTATAATTAATCTTCTAACTAAAATTTAAATCAATCATAAATTAATAGGGTCAGCGAGTAAATCCATTTTAGACCTCATTGAAGATCCACTATCATCCGGTGAGTGAGAAATGAGGTATGTTGCAGGATTTACGCTCTCACGTGGATTTTTCTTTAGCTGAAAAGTGAGGATTTATTTTGAATCGTTGGTTACTCTGTTTCTGTATTTTTGTTCTTTTGATATTTCTTTCAGGGCAAGCGCTTGCTGCTGTTTCTGGATATTCTTTTTCCTCAACGTTACATTCATACACTCCGCTCAGCGGGTCAACCACTCAGGTGCTTAATCCTGGGGACAATGACATCCTCTCAAGTACACAATCTATCGGTTTCAATTTTGTCTACGATGGTCTCACGTATACACAATTCAAAGTTTCCTCGAATGGATTTATCACTCTTAATGTCAACCAAACATCATCGCTTCCAACAAATACTCTGAGTACAAATGTATCAATCCTTGCACCGCTGTGGGATGATCTCAGCGTAGATGCAGCCGGGAAAGTGCACTACCAGTTGAATGGTAGTGCACCGAACCGTGTACTGACGATCGAATTCAAAAACATGCGATGGAGCAGATTCGCCTCCGCTTCAAACGCGAGCTTCCAAATTAAATTGTACGAAGGGTCGAACAGGATTGAATTTGTGTATGGCATTTTCGGCAGTCCGAATTTTGCCAGTGCCTCTATCGGTATCAGTGATTTCCTGGCAAATTCTTCAAATGCTTTTCTCAATAATAATCATTTTATCAGCGTAACACCTGGTTCTCCATCTACTGCGTCATCTTCAGCAGAAAATTCTATTGTTTCCACATTACCGGAATATGGCAGTGGTACAGTGTACACATTCGCACCACCGACTCCTATTTCTTCTTCTTTATTAACTATTGGTACATCAGGAAGTTACTCAAATCTACAAGCCGCTTTCAGTGATCTTAGTAATAAAGGGATTGCCAATGCTGTCGTATTGAGAATCCTTTCCGATTATGTTCCTGAGACTCCGGCAAATGGTATCATCATCGATTATATCCCCGGTATGAGTGCTTTAAACACAGTGAATCTTGTCCTCGAAGCTGGAGTAAGCAAAACAATCAGCATTGCCAATACACCGAGCATAGAATATTCGATTCGTTTGCGCGGGGTTAGGTATTTAACAATAGATGGCTCTGCCGGGTCATTGACAATTCAAAACACAGGAATAAATCCTTCATCGGCAATAAAACTGATGGATGGCGTTCAGAATTGTGTCATCAAAAATGTTACGCTTCAAGCGGAGGGAAGCACGTCAACCTCTGCCAATGCTATTGTTAATTTTGCTTCTTCGAATATAAACAACAACATAAATATTCCGAACAATAATAATCGAGTTTTACACTGTACCATAACCAAAGCAACCCTCCGATGTTCAAATGGAATCCTCTTTAGTAGCGGAAGCACAACTCCCCTTAATGATGGAAATAGAATTGATAGTTGTACCATAACAGATTGGGGAGTTGGAACAGGTGTGGCGCAGGCAGGAATCGTGTTGGGTCGTGGCTACTCAAATACTGCCGTTGCTGATAATGAGATTTATATGACAGGTAACGTGCCATCGCACTCACCGCAGGCAAGTCTTCTTCTTGGGATTTTTGCAAATGATGCGTCAACGAGTTTTTCAATTTTACGAAACCGCATTTATGACATTAAACCGAACAGTGCTGTTACAGCCCCAACACTTCGGGGAATTCGTGTCTTTACAAATGCAGTATCACCTGCATCTTTAATCGCGAATAATTTTGTCACACTCGATGCGACTTCAACCACCACACTTGCAAGCGGAGGATCTCTTTTTGGAATTTCAGATGAAGCCGCAGGCACAACAAATTATTATTTTAACAGTGTTAGAATCGGTGGAACGCAAAGCTCTGGAAGTGGTTCGACTGCGGCGTTCGATCGCCAGGCGACAGGTGTAACAACTCTCAGAAACAATATTTTGTACAATGCACGTAAAGACAGCGCCTCCGGTACTGGAAAGCATTACGCCATCCGACGAAGTTCATCCAGCGGCACGTTCTCGTCGAACTATAATGATCTGTATGTCAGCGGCACTGGTGGTTTTGTTGGTTACACTGGAACAGATCAGACGACAATTGCAAATTGGCGCACAGCCTCTGGTCAGGATGCAAACAGCGTTTCAATGAATCCTACGTACGTAAGCGCACTTGACCTCCACTTACAGTCAAGTTCTCTGTTAGAGAGCGGTGGAACACCAGTGAGCGTAACGAGCGATAAAGATGGTGATGTGAGAAATTCAACGTGGCCCGATATTGGTGCTGATGAATTTTCTGGTTCCGCTCCGGGGAGTTTTGCTCTTCTGACTCCAACTAACAATGCAACAACACAACCGATCAACGGAACCCTCAGGTGGTCAGCCTCTGCAATCGCAGGCGGTTACGATGTCTATCTTGACACGGCTGTGAACCCGAACGTGCTAGTGAGTGTGAATCAGTTTGATACATCATACAATTATAGCAATCTTAAGGCGGGGACATCATACTATTGGAGGGTCAAATCTCGCAATGCAATTGGTCAGACTGATCCGACCACGTCACCTTTCAGCTTCACGACAGGCAATATCCCCAACGCACCGACGAATCTTTCTATTACATCGGTAACGAACTCAGCAATCTCGCTCGGTTGGGTTGACAATTCTACGAACGAGACGGGTTATAGAATTTATCGATCTACTAACAGTGGAGGACCATTTGCACAGGTAGGAAGCGATCAACCAGCAGATGCGATAACGTTTACAAACAGTAGCCTGAGTCCGAATACTCGCTACTATTATAGAGTGGTTGCCTTCAATGCCGATGGCGAAAGTTATTTCGCATCTCGGGACTCAACCACGCTAGCGAATACGCCTAATGCACCAACGCTTGCAAGCGTGTACTTCACTTCAATTGCCGTAATTCTCGACAGTACAGGTAATCCGACGTCAACACAGTTTACGATCAATGAAACAAGTACTGGCTTGTATGTGCAAGTTAACGGAACCTTAGGAGCAAGTGCTGCGTGGCAAACCTACACACAATGGGGACGCTCGAGCGGTGTCACGGTCACAGGGCTGAACCGCACGACTACGTACACGTTCGAGGTGAAAGCACGCAACGTCAATCTGATAGAAACTGCTTTTGGCTCAACCGCAAGCGCAACAACATTGACGCCCATTAGTACGTTTCCATACAACATAGATTTTGAAGGAACCTCAGATTCGACTTGGACCACAGCAAAGTTTCCTACGGTAGCAGTTCCTAATCCAGCAAATGACTGGGCACGGGGCACGTTTATCAAACTGTCTGGCGCCTACAGTGGAAGTAAAGCCTGGGTGACAAAACTCTCAGGACCCTACTCCCCCAACCATAATGCATCGTTGATTTCTCCCGAGTTCAATTTCAGCTCATTCGCGAAAGTACCGACCATTAGTTTCTATCACAATTTCAAAACGGATCCCTACCTGGATGCAGGCATTCTTGAATATACAACCGATGGCGGTTCGACGTGGACTAAACTCGGTGTCAAGGATGACCCTAACGGGACAAATTGGTATACCAATGACTCCACGGGACCTAACGCACTTATTTCAGCGCCAAATTGGTCAGGGACAAGTTCAAGTTGGAAAAATGCAACGTACAAACCATCCGTTCTTATTGGCAAACCGGTCGTGCAATTTCGATTCCGGTATGGAACAGATATATTTAACGGTGACTCGGGTTGGGCAGTTGATAAATTTCAAATCTCTCCTCCCACAACGAAAGATGTTCAGGTTGTCTCGGTGAATCTCACCCAGCCGCGCATGGTCAATTACCCGATCACTGTTAGCGCAAAGATTCGTAACTTGGGTTCGGAAGCAAATCCGGCTTCTGTACCGTTGACGTATAAGAAAACTACAGCTCCAACATCGTATGGCGATGCTGGAGGTGTGAGTCAAACATTCTCGCCTGTATGGAGCGGTGATACAGCAATCGTCACATTTACAACAGCATACACACCGACGACTACCGGTAATCTTAAGATGTATGTTCGGTCGTTCTACAGTGGAGACGAAGTCGCAACGAACGATAGTGCAAACACAACAGTGACGGTGAACATAGAAAATTTATATTTCTCTGAAGGCTTCAATAATACTACATTTCCGCCTTCCGGATGGTCAAAAACCGATGCTAACAGCGATGGCTTCACCTGGTATCGTGGAACTGCCGCACCTTATGAAGGCGCCGGACATGCGACGTACAGCTACAATACGAACAACATTTCTATCGGTGCTGACGATTGGTTATTTACATTTCCATTAGATCTTGACGCGACAAGAGCCTACACGATCTCATTTCGGTATCGCGTAAAATCTGCTGCGTACCCGGAGCGTCTTGAAATGACCATTGGCTCTGAGGCAACACCGGCCGGACAAACGACGCAGCTTTTAAATTTACCAAGTATCAATAACACAGCATATCAACAATCATCAAGAGCATTTGCAGTCTCAATAACAGGCACGTATTATATCGGTTTCCACTGCTATTCTAATCCATTCGAATGGGATCTCTATGTCGATGATGTTCGGCTCACATTAACAAACAACTATGATCTTGCGATCACTTCACTGCAGCAAGCAGATGGGCTTGCGCCTGCGCAAGCAATGATAAGTCGGGCCGCCGTTGATAAGTCGATGCGGGAAGCTTTCCTGTTGGATACTGCTTCTTCAGCGCCGAGATTACATGTCGATGAAGTAAAAGTGAATGATCCCCAATTGTTTACCGTCTCGTCCTCCGATGTGAACAATAGTGTTATTGCGGTGCCATCAGGCAACGGAGTTCCCCTGAAAACAGAATTTACTCGTTCACTTGATATGGTATTAAAAGCACCATTACCTTCCACTATCATGCTCAAGACAGCAGTTGCAAATATTGGAAGTAATGATGTCACGAGTTACGGGGTCAATTGGTTAGTTGGGGGTGTGCAACAATCACAATATTCGGGCGGTGCTATTCCACGTTTCACGGGTACTGATACAGCAATGTTGAACTACACGCCAAATGCACGAGGAACGTTTTATACCAAAGCAAACAGTGTTCTCGCACAAGACAATAATCGGTCGAATGACTCTGCTACAACACGAACAAAGGTTTATCCGCTTGTAGCAACGACGCTGAAATATGATTTGGGAAACAGTGCTGCACAATTGCGAATTGGTTATGATCGTCAGGTGGGTCAATCTGTCACCGGCGGCGTACGATTTACCGCCACGCAAGATGTCAAGCTCGCTAACGTCGATGTGTTCTACACAAATAAGAACAACACTGGTGATACATACCAGTCACAAGATTCTGTGAGGTTGAGAGTTTGGGCTGCGGGCGCTACAGACTCTGCTCCGGGTGCATTATTATACAGCCGCAAATTTGCCGGTCAGAATTATATCACTACCAATCCGTCAGGTGAATCTTTCACGTTGCCTTTGGGTGATGACGCCCCAGCGTTTGTGTCTGGTTCAAACTATTGGGTGAGTGTTTCATTTGATTCTCTCATACGTTTCCCGATGGGGGCAGATGCCCAGACGACTGGACGCAGTTTCATTTCAAGTGACAACGGTGCAACATGGAGTCCGTTGATTATTGATATCGGCGGAACACCAACCGAATGTGCCTGGTGGCTGCGATGCGTGAGTATACCACTTGGCTCAATTAGCGGAACGAAATTCAATGACCTCAATCAGAATGGCGTTAGGGATGCTGGCGAGCCGGGACTTTCTGGATGGACGATCAACATCAGCGGAGTTGCATCCGGTTCAGCAGTCACCGATGGCAACGGTGACTATTCATTTACCAACTTAGAAGGTGGCACCTATACGATCAGCGAGGTGCAGCAGTCTGGATGGATGCAAACGCTTCCTGCGTCGTCAGGTTCTTACAGCGTTTCGATTACCAGTGGTGGTCCGATAACAGGCAAAGATTTTGGAAATTTCCAATTAGGAAGTATCAGCGGAACAAAATATGATGATCAAAATGGCAATGGCATTCGGGAGGGTGGTGAAAGTGGCCTAAGTGGATGGAAGATCAGATTGCTGCGAGGTATTACGCAAATCGACAGCATGATTACAGATGTGAATGGCAATTATTCTTTCTCCAATCTTACTGCTGGAACGTACACTGTCAAAGAAGAATTTCAGAATGGCTGGATACAAACATATCCACACTCGCAAGGGAACTACACAGTAATTATTATAAGCGGTAGTAATATCACGGGCAAAGATTTCGGGAATTTCCAAACAAGCGGCATAGCAGGTATTAAATTCCAAGACCTTAATGCGAATGGAATTAAAGATAGTGGAGAGGTCGGTTTAAGTAATTGGCGTATTCGTCTCTTCCTGGAATCAGTGCATGTCGATAGTACTTTGACAGATTCAGCTGGAGCTTATCTCTTCACCGGTATAACTGCCGGTACCTACACCATTAGTGAAGCTTTACAAAATGGATGGTTACAGAGTTTTCCTGACTCACCCGGTACACACACTGTGGCTCTCTCGAGCGGAGGTTCTGCGTCGGATAAAAATTTTGGTAATTATCAGTTAGGCAGCATCAGTGGGATGAAGTTTAACGACATCAATGGTAACGGTGTAAAAGATGCAGGTGAGCCAGCATTATCAGGGTGGCGGATTCACCTTAATGGGTCAAAAGTTGATTCTGTGCTCACAGATGTTGACGGGAATTTCACATTCAACAACCTCAAACCAGGTACATATACTCTCAGTGAGGTTATTCAAAGTGGATGGGGGCAAAGTTATCCTGCTTCTCCGGGTACTCATACAGTAATACTCACAAGTGGAAGTGTTCACGCAGGAATGAATTTTGCCAACTATCAAATTTCAAGCGTTGCTGGTACAAAGTTTAATGACATCAATGGCAATGGTATCAAGGATGCAGGAGAACCAGGTGTCTCGGGATGGTTAATTCGTTTAAGTGGTGCAAAATCAGGTTCGATGGTGACCGATGGTAATGGGAACTATTCTTTTACCAATTTACGTCCCGGATCATACACAATTAGTGAAGAATCACGGTCTGCGTGGGACCAAACTTTCCCTATTTCACCGGGCACACATTCATTCACGATAACTGGCAACAGCACGATCACCGGGAAACATTTTGGAAACTTCCAGCATGGCAGTATAAGTGGGATGAAGTTTAATGATGTGAACGCCAATGGTGTCAAAGATGGTGGAGAGGCAGGGTTGAGCAATTGGCTGATTCGTCTAACTAAGGATGGAATCCAAGTCGATAGCGCTTTAACTGACAGCAGCGGTAATTACTCAGTTACCGGTCTTTCAGTTGGAACATACGTAGTCAGCGAAGTCCTCCAGAGTGGATGGACACAAAGTGCACCTGCATCACCGGGAACCTATACGGTCTCGATTACGAGCGGAAACACGGTCACAGGGAAAAACTTCGGTAACTTCCAACGTGCCACAATCACCGGAACGAAATTCAATGATTTGAACGGTAATGGAGTAAAGGAAATCGGAGAGGGAGTACTCAGTGGTTGGCGAATCAGAATATCGCAAGGGAGCGTGCAAATTGATAGCACATTAACGGATGTAAATGGCGCTTATACATTTACTAATCTTGTACCGGGTACATATGTTTTAAGTGAAGCGGTTCAAAGCGGGTGGATACAAACATATCCAACTTCACCAAATACACACACGGTTGTTGTTACAGGCGGCGGTACGATCTCCGGAAAAGACTTCGGTAATTTCCAGATTGGCAGCATTAGTGGCATGAAGTTTCACGATCTTAATGGTAACGGTGTGAAAGATGCAGGCGATACTGCGTTGACTAACTGGCGGATCCGGCTTTCAAAGGATGGAGTTCAGATTGATAGCGCACTGACGAATGCAAGCGGCGCGTATTCATTTGCAGGGTTACAAGTTGGCACGTATACCATAAGTGAGGTCCTTCAAAGTGGATGGGGACAGAGCTTACCCGCTTCACCTGGGACGTATACATTGGTGATTACAAGCGGTGGTGCGATCACCGGGAAAGATTTTGGAAATTTCCTATACTCTACGATCAGCGGAACAAAATTCAATGATCTCAATGGGAATGGTGCAAAGGATGGTGGAGAGCCAGGACTGATCAATTGGCGTATAAGACTGTTCCGGAATGCTCACCTTGTCGATAGTTTACTCACCGCTGCGAATGGTAGTTACACATTTACAAATATTGTTCCAGGTACGTACACTATCAGTGAAGCACTGGTGGGTGGATGGATACAAACATTGCCGTCTTCACCCAGTATATACACTGTCGTGATTACCAGTGGAACTACAGCAAGCGGAAATGATTTTGGGAATTTCCAATTAGGGAGTATCAGTGGATTGAAATTTGAAGATGCTAACGGCAATGGTGTAAAAGACAACGGTGAGGCGGGATTGAGTAATTGGCGCATTCAATTATCACTCAATGGAACGCAAATCGACAGCGCACTGACAGATGGTAACGGAAATTATACCTTCACCGGACTCATGGTTGGAACCTATGTGGTGAGTGAAGATCTGCAAAGTGACTGGGCACAGAGTGCACCGCCTACCCCTGGAACATATACCGTTCCTATTTCAAGTGGTACAAATGCACCAAACAAGAACTTTGGGAATTACCAGCCGGGGGCTATCAGCGGGATGAAATTCCACGACCTCAATGGAAATAGTGTGAAAGACATGGGTGAGGGAGGATTGAGTGGATGGCGTATTCGACTATTCCGAGACGGGACTCAAGTCGATAGCGCGATTACCGATGTCAATGGAAATTATGCATTCAATAATCTCGATCCGGATACGTACACTGTCCGGGAAGAGCTGCAATCAGGCTGGATACAAACGGTGCCACCCACCACCGGTGGATACACAATTCTTATCACGAGCGGTGCCATATCTACAAGCCGGGATTTTGGAAACTTCCATCTCGGGAGTATCAGTGGTATGAAGTTCCATGACGTTAATGGGAGCGGAGTTAAAGCGGGAAGTGCTGGCTTGATAAACTGGAGAATTCGATTGGAAAAGAATGGAACTCAAGTTGACAGCACACTGACAGATGTAAACGGCAATTACTTCTTTACAGGATTACATGTGGGGACATATACAGTGAGAGAAGCTCTCCAGAGCGGCTGGATTGAGACGTTTCCAGCTTCTCCCGGTACGTATACGGTGATAGTGATAAGCGGTACGTCTGTTATTGACAAAGATTTTGGGAACTTCCAGTTGGGAAGTATCAGCGGGATGAAGTTTATAGATCAGAATGGCGATGGTGTGAAAGGGATGTCAGAACCTGGGTTGGAAAACTGGCGCATCAGATTGGCTCTGGGTGAGACCCTGGTAGATAGTGTGTTGACTGATGTGAACGGGAATTATTCATTCACAAACCTGACCGCCGGAACATACACAGTGAGTGAAGTACTTCAATCAGGTTGGATTCAAAGTCTGCCAAGTACTCCGGGGACGTATGGAATCGTCATTACCAGCGGAGTAGCTGCTGCTGAAAAAGATTTTGGAAATTACCAATTGGGGAGTATTAGCGGAATAAAATTTCATGATCAAAATGGTAACGGAGTGAAAGACGGGGGTGAACCCGGGCTCTCAGGATGGCAAATCCGCATCACCGGACCTTCGGAGTCGTCGATCTTAACAGACGGAGCCGGCGCATACTCTTTTACCAGTCTTGTACCGGGAACATATATTGTGAGTGAAGTTCATCAGAGCGGATGGGGACAGACATATCCGGTTTCCCCAACTATGCATACCGTTGCCCTGGGAAGTGGTACAGCAGTGACAGGACAAGATTTTGGTAACTTCCGGCTTGGAAGCATCAGCGGAATGAAATTCGAGGACCTCAACGCGGACGGCGCCAAAAACGCCGGTGAACTGGCGTTGTCTGATTGGCGGATTCGATTGCGCCTTGGGGGTGTCCAGGTGGACAGTACGATGACCGATGGATCAGGCAATTACACATTTACGGGTCTCCTGGCAGGTACGTACACAGTCAGTGAAGCGGTGCAAAGCGGTTGGGCACAGACAATGCCGGCTTCGCCCGGGACATACTCAGTGAGCATTGTTAGCGGAACGATCTCGACAGGAAAAGACTTCGGCAACACTCAGTCCGGCAGTATCAGCGGCATGAAGTTTCATGACATCAACGGTAATGGAGTGAAAGATGGAGGCGATACAGGCTTGAGCAACTGGCGGATCAGACTGGTGAAAAGCGGTGTGCAGGTGGATAGCACGCTCACTGACGGAAGCGGAAACTACACATTCGCAAATCTTATTATAGGCACGTACACAGTCAGCGAAGCAGTGCATGCCGGGTGGAAACAAACGTCAACTCCTGCCACCCACATAGTCAACCTCGCAGGAGGAGCGGTTCTTACAGACAAAGATTTCGGCAACTTCCAGCTTGGCATTATCAGCGGTATGAAATTCAACGACCTCAACGAAAACGCAGTTCGTGACAACGGTGAATCCGGACTGCAGAACTGGAGAATCCGGATTTTAAGGAATGGGTCACAGGTCGATAGTATGCTCACGGATATCAACGGCGTTTACTCTTTCGCGACTCTCACAGCAGGAACGTACACAGTCAGCGAAAAACTGAAACTCGGTTGGGTACAAACGACCTCCCCAACAAATCACACCGTTGTCATAACAAGTGGGACTGTCGAAACGAGCAAGGACTTTGGCAATTTCCAAACCGACCCCAATCCACACCTTGCACTAGATATTACCGTTTTGATCGAGGGACTCTACGACAATGTTTCAAATACTATGGTTCCCGACACCATTGTTATCGAACTACGTAATACATCCACTCCGTATGTTCTGGTTGATACTTCTAAAGTACCTCTGAATTCATTCGGGCAGGGGACTGGCATTTTCAGCGTTGCCGAGAACGGGATACCGTATTATATCGTTATCAAGCACCGCAATGCGATTGAGACTTGGAGCGCGACAGGTCAAACCTTCACGGATGCTTGGCTTGAATACGACTTCACTACCGCCGCCGGAAAGGCATATGGCAGTAACATGATAAAGAAAGGCACGAAATGGTGCATCTATAGCGGGGATTGTGCAAAAGACGGCTGGGTGGATGGTCTGGACATGAACATGATTGATAATGACGCTGCCAATTTTGCCTATGGATATAATCTATCGGATTTGAATGGAGATGGATGGACAGACGGACTTGACATGAATTTCGTCGATAACAATAGTGCACATTTTATTTATTCCGTAACACCTTCATCCTCGATGAACACTCCGCTCATCAGAGGAACAGATAAACAAAAATCATCAGATCTTAATAAATAAGTAGAAGTACTACAATGAAAAATTTTCTTTTACTATCGTTGATCCTTATAATAGTTGGTCTTGCGTCTGCACAAACACCTACGTATGAAGCCCGGCTTATGAATGATCGTCAGGTAAGCTCTACAGTGTACGAATTTGACATCTACCTGAAGAGAACCGGTGCTACGGCATTAGAAGTGGCTAATTTCCAGGTAGGGTTAAATTTCAACGGGACCATGAGAGCTGGTACTATGCCTACGTTTTCACTCGTAGCTGGGACGTCAGAATTCCTGCCATCCCAAATACCCACCAGCGGAAGATTTTCTGTCGATACCGGTAATAGTTTGTTGCGTATATCCGCGATGCCAAATCCCGGTGCAGGCAGCGGTACCATAATTTCCAATAGTGGTAACGGAACAAGGTTTGGAAGATTGAGAGTTACTAACCCGGTAGCATTCGGAACGGTAAACCCCAACGTTTCATGGAACTTCATCGGCACTCCCCCGAAATTTGCAACAAAGTTAAGTGCATACATTGGGACGACTGCGACAGAAATAACAGTACCAGATTCCCACAAAGTAAATCTTGTCAATCCGATTCTGAATGTCTCAATAAGCGGGCTCAAATTTAATGACGTCGATGGAAATGGTGCAAAAGACGGAGGTGAGACAGGACTGCAGAACTGGAGAATCCGTTTATCCAAAGATGGATCACAGGTAGACAGTGTCCTTACAGCGTCGGACGGAAGTTATACATTTACAAATTTGATTGCAGCGACGTATGTCGTGAGCGAGCAGTTACAATCGGGGTGGATGCAGACATCGACGCCCAGTACATACTCTATTGTAATATCAGGTGGAACGGGCTCAACGGGGAATGATTTTGGTAACTTCCAGCTTGGTTCAATCAACGGTCTGAAATACAATGACGTGAATGGTGACGGATCAAAGGGAGGAAGCGAGCCGGGACTGCAGAACTGGAAGATCAGGTTAACGAAATCCGGCGTGCAGGTCGATAGTACACTGACAGATGTCAATGGCAACTATTCATTTTCGAATCTGACAGCCGGGACATATTTCGTGAGTGAGGAATTACAATCAGGATGGATACAGACATCGAGTCCATCTACATATAGTATAGTAGTCACAAGCGGAACAGTCTCCAACGGTAACAACTTCGGTAATTTCCAGCTTAGTTCCATCAACGGTCTGAAGTACAATGACGTAGATGGGAATGGATCAAAAGGAGGAAGTGAGCCGGGACTGGAGAGTTGGAAAATCAGGTTAACGAAATCGGGTGTGCAGATTGATAGTATGCTGACTGATGTAAACGGCAACTATTCATTCAGTAATCTTACTGCCGGGACGTATATCGTGAGTGAGCAGCTTCAGACGGGGTGGGTACAGACTTCGAGCCCATCGACATTCAGTATTGTTGTGACGAGTGGAATGGTTTCCAGTAACAGCAATTTTGGTAACTTCCAGCTTGGATCGATCAACGGCATGAAGTACAACGATCTCGATGGAAACGGATCAAAAGGAGGAAGTGAGCCGGCATTGCAGAACTGGAAGATAAGGTTAACAAAATCCGGCGTGCAGGTCGATAGTTTGCTGACTGATGTAAATGGCAACTATTCGTTTACAAATTTAACCTCAGGGATATACATCGTGAGTGAGCAGTTACAGGCGGGATGGGTACAGACATCGAGTCCATCGACACATACTATCATTGTCACAAGCGGAACGGCATCAGTCAACAACAACTTTGGTAATTTCCAGTCTGGTTCGATCTCAGGACAAAAGTTTAACGACTACAATAAGAACGGAACAAAAGATGGTGGGGAACCGGCACTACAGAACTGGAAGATCAGGTTAACGAAATCGGGTGTTCAGGTCGATAGTGCGCTGACTGATGTGAGCGGAAATTATACATTCGCAAATCTGACTGTCGGGACATATGTTGTGAGCGAGGTGCAGCAAGCGGGTTGGATTCAGACTTCAACTCCTTCTACATACAGCATCAATATAGTAAGCGGAACTGTTTCTACCAACAATAACTTCGGTAATTTCAGGCTGCAACTGAGTCTGAAGTTGTTTTTGGAAGGATTCTTTAATCAGTCATCAGGAACGATGGTTTCTGATACGGTTCGGATCGAGTTACACAATAGTACGACGCCGTTTGCCGAAGTGGATCATGACAGTGTCGTGCTCAGTACAACGGGACAGGGAACCGGTATATTCCGTGCCGCCGCAAACGGAACGCCGTACTACATCGTCATTAAACACCGCAACACGATTGAGACATGGAGTGCATCAGCTCAAACATTCACGTCGTCCTCGCTTACGTACGATTTCACCACCGCAGCGAACAAAGCGTATGGAAGTAATATGATACAAAAGGGTACAAAATGGTGCATCTACAGCGGTGATTGTGCAAAAGACGGTTGGGTGGACGGACTTGACATGAACGTGGTTGATAATAATGCCGCAATCTTCGCTTACGGTTATTATGTCTCAGACATGAACGGCGATAGTTGGACAGACGGACTTGATATGAACTTTGTAGATAATAACAGTGCAAGTTTTATCTACGCCGTCACACCGGAAAATACGACAATGCTTGCCGGTAACAACATTTCAAAAAATCTAAAGAAAGTAAATAAAGTATATAAGAATCATATGACTCCTACATATAAATTCACACTTATGAATGACGCGTTGGTAAGTCCCAACGTTTACGAATTTGATGTATATTTGAAGACAATAAACGATACCGTAGTAGTTGCTAATACTCAGATAGGTTTAAATTTCAACAAAGCTATCCGTAATAGTGGATCACTTACGTTCTCAATTGTACCAGGGTCCTCAGAATTTCTGGCAACACAAGTACCTGCAAGCTTTATTGTAGATACGGTAAATAATATTTTACGGACAGCTCCTAGAGCGAATCCGAGTTCTGGTAATGGTACGGTGATCTCCAATGTTGGAAACGGGACACGGCTTGGCAGGTTCAGAGTTACGAATACAGTACCATTTAATGCTGAAAAGATGAACCTTTCGTGGAACTTCATCAGTACTGGTAGAAAATATCCCTCAAGGTTAAGTGCATATAATGGAGTTCCAAAAGAAATAACAGAACCTGCATCCTACTTTGTTAACCTCGTTAATCCGACTTTGAAAAGAGAAGAGCAGACAGAACAGATTCCACACATTTTCAGTCTGAGTGAGAACTATCCGAATCCATTCAATCCCACAACGACAATCAAGTTCACGCTGCCCACTGCCTCGATGGTAACATTGAAAGTGTTCAGCATACTTGGCCAGGAAGTCGCAACATTATTGGATATGAAAAAAGTGGATGACTATAGCAATAAGGTTACCTTTAATGCCCAGTCATTGGGCTCAGGAATGTATTTCTACCGCCTGACCGCGGAGACTATTCCACTTGCCGGTGATAATTCAGAACCTCAAAGATTTGTGAGTGTCAAGAAAATGTTATTCCTGAAATAAAACGTGAGAATTAATTCATAGGAAACAGGTTATGAAAATTATGAGATTGTTATTTATGCTCTTGGTAGGAAGTGTTTCTGCGCTCTCGCAAAACCCTACCTATCAATACAGGTTGATGAATGATATTCAGGTAAGCTCTACCGTCTATGAATTTGACATCTATCTGAAGCGAACAGGTGACAGCACCTTAGAAGTTGCCAATACGCAAGCGGGACTGAATTTTAACGGCGCTATAAGGAATGGGGGAACGCTTACGTTTTCATACGTATCAGGAACGTCAGAGTTTTTGGCGACACAAACACCTTTAAACTTTTCTGTTGATAACATAAATAATATTTTTCGTGTAGCTCCAAGAGGAGCTCCTGGTTCTGGTAATGGTACAATAATTCCGGACACGGGCAACGGAAAAAGATTTGGCAGATTTAGAGTCACGAATACGGCGCCATTTGGATCCGTAACCCCAAACCTTTCATGGAATTTTATTGACACTGTCGGGAAGTATCCCTCAAGGTTAAGTGCTTACGTGGGCGAAATTGCTACTCCAGTAACAGTGCCGGATTCTCACAAGGTAAACCTTGTCAACCCGGTTCTTAATACATCCATTAGCGGAATGAAGTTTAACGATTTGAACGGTGATGGAATTCATGATGCGGGTGAACCCAGTCTTTCTAACTGGAGAATCCGATTGTCACAAAGTGGCAGTCAGATCGACAGCGTATTGACTGATGGCAGTGGTAGTTACGGCTTCGCAAATCTATCACCTGGAACTTACACTGTCACAGAACAGATGCAAGCCGGTTGGATACAAACTTCAACTCCGGCAAGTTACACGATCATTGTAACAAGCGGCTCATTTTCCCCAAGCAACAATTTTGGCAACTTCCAGCTTGGAAGTATCAACGGACAGAAATTCAATGATTTAAATGGAAACGGCACGAAAGACGCCGGTGACCCGATATTGCAGAACTGGAAAATCATTTTGAGTAAATCCGGAGTTAGAGTTGCTGATGCGCTGACTGATGTGAGCGGCAATTATTCATTCACGAATCTGACTGCCGGGACATACACGGTGAGCGAGTCGTTGCAAACGGGTTGGATACAGACTTCCAGTCCGTCGACACATAGCGTTAATATCGTCAGCGGAACGGTTTCAAGTAACAACAACTTCGGAAACTTCCAACTTGGGAGTATAAGGGGTGAGAAGTTCAATGACAGTGATGGCGATGGAGTGAAAGATCTCGGTGAAGGAGGTCTTTCCGGTTGGAAGATAAGCTTAAGCGGATCTGTTTCCGGCTCAACAGTGACGGATTTGAACGGCAATTACGTTTTTAACAACCTGACTGCAGGATCGTACACTGTGAGTGAGAGTCTTCAAAGCGGTTGGGTTCAGAGTTTTCCTTTGGTACCGGGCACTCATGTTGTCTCAGTATCCAGCGGCTCCGTGTTCGTTGACAAGGATTTTGGCAATTTCCAAACTGGAAGTATCAGCGGAACGAAGTTTAATGATTTAAATGGCAATGGCATAAAAAATATTGGCGAATCCGGGCTAAGCAATTGGCGCATTCGTCTCGCTCTCAACGGAGTTCCAGCAGACAGTGCATTAACCGATGGGAGTGGGAATTATACTTTTGTTGGTTTAATCCCCGGTTCTTATACGGTCAGCGAGGTCATGAAAGCAGGATGGACTCAAACCGCCCCCTCGTCACTTGGAACCTATACGATTCAAGTTACGAGTGGATTAACAGCAAGCGGAAAGGACTTTGGAAACTTTCAATTTGCCAGCATCAGCGGAACAAAATTTAATGATATAAATGGAAACGAATCGCGCGATCCTGGAGAACCAACATTGTCTGGTTGGAGAATTCGATTATCCAAAGAAGGTATCCAAGTTGATAGCTCAATTACAGATGTCAGTGGTAACTATTTGTTCAGTGGTATATCCAATGGTTCATATACTCTTACTGAAGAGAGTCAATATGGCTGGACACAAACTTTTCCTCCATCTTCGGGTTCACATACGGTCTCAGTCTCCAGTGGTGCGATTATTACTGGAAAAGATTTTGGGAACTTTCAATTTGGTAGTATCGCTGGAATAAAGTTTAATGACATCAACGGTAATGGCTCGAAGGATCCAGGCGAACCGGGTTTAGCAGGGTGGAGAATAATATTATCCTTTAATGGAGTGCCATTTGATAGTACACTTTCTGATGGTACTGGAAGTTATACTTTCAGTGGTCTTGTTGCTGGAAGTTACACGGTTAGTGAAGTAGTGCAAACGAGTTGGATCCAAACATTTCCATCATCGGGTACATATACCATAAATATCACAAGTGGTAATGCTATTTCAGGAAAAGATTTTGGTAATTTCCAATTCGGTAATATTAGTGGTACAAAATTTAATGACCTCAATGGCAATGGCGTGAAGGATCTCGGTGAACCCGGATTAGCTGGATGGAAAATAAGACTATCCCTGAATGGGGCGCCAAGAGATAGCATGCTAACAGATGCGAATGGCAACTACTCTTTTAGCAATCTTAGTGTTGGAACATACATGGTGAGCGAGGTACAACAACTCGACTGGTTTCAAAGTGGACCCCCATCGCCTGGAACATACACAATAAATATCTCAACAAGTGGAAGTTTTGTCTCGGGTATAAACTTTGGGAATTATCAATATGGAAGTATTAGTGGAATGGTCTTCGATGATATTAATGGGAACGGGATTAGAGATGGGGGGGAACCACCACTCAGTAACTGGCGCATTCGACTCAATGGAGTCCGAGTAGATTCGGTACTAACGAACAGCAGCGGTAATTACTCTTTCACGAATTTAGTGCCTGGTAATTATGGAGTATTCCAAGAAGTTGAAAGCGGCTGGATACAAACTCTTCCTCTTTCCCAGGGTGTATATCTGATTACTGTGGTAAGTGGTGCAGTTGAGATAGATAAATATTTCGGTAATTTCAGAACAACGGGCATCGCAGGAGTGAAATTCAATGACTTAAATGCTAATGGAGTAAAGGATTTCGGTGAACCGGGAATTAGTGGTTGGAGGATTCGGCTTGATCGTAACGGCGCTCCATCAGATAGTGTGCTAACAGATATAGCAGGTGCATATCTCTTTAAGGATTTAATTGCTGGGACGTACACTGTTAGTGAAGTCCAACAATCTGGATGGACTCAAAGCCTGCCGTCAGCCCCGGGTACATACACAATAGTGATCACAAGTGGAGGTTCGGCTTCTGCAAAAGATTTCGGCAACTATCAACGAGGCAGCATCCGAGGTCTGGCATTCCTTGATATCAATGGTAACGGGACGAAAGATGCTAACGATTCCCTGCTTTCTGATTGGCGCATAAGGATAAGCGGCCCGAACATAGATTCAATGCTCACTGATTTGACTGGTGCTTATGTATTTACAAACTTACTTCCAGGGAGTTACACCATAACAGAGGGTATTCCCAATGGCTGGACTCTGACATTGCCGCCACCACCTGGATCTTATACTATCATCCTCACCAGTGGTGCAAATCTGATTGGAAAAGATTTTGGAAATTTCCAACTTGGAAGTATCACAGGAATAAAATTTAATGATCTGAATGGAAATGGCGTGAAAGATAATACAGAACTGGGTATTAGCGGATGGAAAATAAAACTCTCAGGGGCAAAAATTGATTCTGTGTTCTCTGATGGCACTGGTCATTATTCCTTTACTTCCTTAACTGCGGGTTCATACGTCGTTGAAGAAGAGCAGCGAAGCGGTTGGACTCAGACTCTACCAGTTCCTACGGGAAGTTACAGCCTCTCAGTAACGAGTGGAACAAGTCATGTAAACATTAATTTTGGAAATACAATGCACTCAGTAATTTTTGACAGTATCCAAGCAGGCTGGAATCTTATCTCTATCCCCGTACTTCCAGAAAATGGGGATTGTAGAAAAACCGCGTTATTCCCAACGGCAATAAGTGATGCTTTCGGCTATGGGGATCATTACGTGATTGAAGAGACACTTCGATTGGGGAAAGGGTATTGGTTGAAGTTTGATTCAGCACAGACGATTAGCTTGACCGGTCTACAACGGTTGAAGGATACGGTGATAGTTAATGAAGGTTGGAACATCGTTGGATCGCTTAAGGAAAAATTCTTGAGCAGTACTATTGTTTCTGAACCTCAGGGTATTATCAAATCTTCATTCTTTGGATATAATGATCAATACTATGAGTCAGATACTTTTGAACCCTTCCGAGGGTACTGGGTAAAAGTGAGTCAACCAGGATATCTGTTCATGTCTTCAACGAACAACTCAGAAAAAATACTCACTAGTAAGGTTAGTGCCAATAGTAGAAGTTTTTCAAACGCCTCAACGTCGTTACTTGGTATGAACTATTTAGAAATCGTTGATGCAAAAGGTCATAATCAAAAACTTTACTTTACTTCAAACGATTCAGTACAAAAGGAAATGGACTTTGATCTACCGCCTCTTCCACCACAGGGGTTTGATGCAAGATTTAAATCAAACAAGAAAGTAGAAATTTATCCATCGAGAATTGAGAAACCAAAAGTATTTGTGATAAAGATTCAAGCTGAAGCTTTTCCTGTGTCAATAAGTTGGAAAATCATACAATATTTGGGCCTCAGCTATGAACTATCTGAAGAAGTTGCAGGAAAGGATTTGAAAACTATAAACCTCAACACAAATGGAAAAATCGAAATTTCTAATTCTCCATCCATTAAGCTTTTGCTCACAGTGAAAAGTGTAGAGGAGATACCGAAGGAATACGTGCTAGAACAAAATTTCCCTAATCCATTTAATCCGTCCACAGATATTCGGTATGCACTACCAGTGCAAAGTCATGTTCAGCTAACTATTTTCAACATATTAGGTCAAGAGGTTGAAAAGCTTATTAATGAAGTTGAAGATGCGGGAAATTATCAAAAGCTATGGACACCTGCTGTTGCGAGTGGAATCTATTTTTATCGGTTAGATGCAAGAAGTGTGTCTGATCCCAATCGTTCCTTTAGCAAATTGAAGAAAATGTTACTATTACGTTGAATATTATTCACTTTAAACTCTGAAAGTAGTAAAACATGGAAAACATTTTAATGAAGTTGACAAATCAGAAATCTCGCCTCGTTGCTGAGATGTTAATTGGACTATTAGCCGCTACATTTTGTTATTCTTCCGCGCAGGTGAGACTCGATGACCGATTACAGCCCGCGATGCACACTGCCATCGGTAGAATTCCCAAATCGGGGCTTTCAGAAAAAGAGCTATACAAACAATGGAGAAAAACACAGGATTCTAAGAATCTTAAAAAAATACAACGCAACCAAATACATCAAAAATTATTTCCTGAGACTGTATTACTTGACGAGGGATTTGAAGGTGGGACGTTTCCTCCTTCAGGATGGACTAACGTTGTAGTGACGGGTGATCCCGACTGGGTCCAGTCATCTACTTCTCCTCACACCGACGTTTTTTCCGCATACAGCGAATTCTCTTCAGGTCCTCCGAGCGAGAAGTATCTTATCACAAAACGTGTCACACTCAACGGACTATTGCTGTATCGTCTTACGTTCTGGATTCAGAGAGGTTTCACAGATCCCTTCGATCCCGATACGGTTTATATTAAACTTTCGACTGTAGATAGTTTACCAGGAAATTTTACAACCACGCTTTATAAATGTTATACTGGACCAGACACCTCAACGAATCCAAATATCTATACGACTACGTACAAGCAATTCTCAGTGGAGTTTTCTGGAATTGCAGGTACAGCATGGCTTGCTTTTGATCATGAAGATACATTTGGGCAGAGTATTTTCTTGGACGATATTAGCCTTGAAGAGATTGTTAATAATGATATTAATGCGTTCACAGTAGATGAACCCTCCTCCGGTGCACGAAAGAACCTGGGCATCGCATTTCAGCCAAAAGCAACATATAAGAATAACGGAGTTCTTACCCAAACAAGTATTCCGGTACGATTTAAGATTATTAATTCAGAAGGCACGGTAGTATACAATAACACGCAAACCATTGCTACCTTGGCGCCCAATATTTCTACGCAAGTTACATTTAGCAGTTTTACACCGTCAGTTCCGGGCAATTATACCGCTCGTGCATTGACGCAAAATTCTGGTGATACAAACCCAACGAATGATTCCACTGATGTCCCGTTCAGAGTACCGGACGACATTGCAGGCATTAAGACCGTCGGCATTGGAGGAAATATTACAACTCTCTTTGAAGCGGTGCGATTCTTGGACGATAATAACGTTGCGGGTCCTTTAACATTTTCCTTGATCAGTACTTCCTACGCAGAGTCCCCGCTTCCCATTGACCAAATTCATTATACTACTACTCAACAGCCCGTTATATTCAAGCCGTCAAACGGAGTCTCTTCGGTTGTAACAATCTCTGCAACTCCGTCCAGTCCTTATGGCTTCCGCATAAAAGGTGCGGGTAATTTAACATTTGATGGTTCAAATAGTGGTTCAACTACAAGGAATTTGACTCTTGTTATCGACACAACGGGCTTTTTCGCTCCTGGTATTTTGTTGACAGATGGTTGTAAGAATGTAACCGTGAAGAATTTAATAGTTCAAGGTTACAGCAAGTCAGACGGAAGTGCTAATTCTGCAATTGTTATAGATAGTACGACTACTGGGAAAAAGGATAGTAATATCGTCTTCAATAATCTTCAGCTTTTAAGAGCATTCAACGGCTTTTTCTTGCATGGACCAAGCGCGAAATCATTTAAAGTGACAATATCTAACTGTGACTTCGGAGGGTCAGCTAGCGATGCGATCACTCAAGCGGGAGTTGTTGCTTACAATGTAGATTCACTTCTTATTTCTACAAACAATATCAAAAATCTCTATCGCAGTCAAGGCATAATAGACCTTTATGGCATTTTCCTCGGCAGCGAATGTACTAATAGTATTATAAGTTCTAACAATATCCACGCTATTAAAAACGTAGTCAACTCGTATTTTGCCCATGGCTTAGTAAATAATGCTGGAAGTGGGTCGAACTTACTTTGCTATAATAACTTTATCTATGATATTCTTTCTCAAGGGAGTGGCACTGGATCAAATTTCACCGTTGGCTTGTACAGCCGCAATCCTGCAAACACCGGTGAGAAATATTATTATAATTCAATCTTCCTTTATGGACATGATTCCTCAACTTCAGCAAATTCTTTATCTGCTGGTTTTGCATTAGAAAATGGAGCATCCTCTATGCAAATAAAGAACAATATTATTTTCAATTCAATGACATTTACTGGAAGCTCTACTGGAAACAAGGCGTATTGTATATATACATGGGGCAGTGTTTGGCCCGGAGGATCAAGTTCGAGTAACAATGATTTATACACTTCTGGTCCTCAAGGTGTTATAGGTTTTATTAATAGCGTCAATCGAATCTCGTTAAGCAATTGGCAAGCAGCGACTAGTCAAGATGGAAATAGTATATCTTCAGACCCATTGTTTACAAGTTCAAATGATTTACATATTCAAATTGTCGGCGTTAGTTCTCCTGTCAACGGACTAGCAGCTCCCATTGCAGGGATTACGGATGATATTGATAATGAGAATCGAAACAGTTCCACGCCGGATATCGGGGCGGATGAATTTACTCCTCAATCAGGAATTACTGTATCTATGCTCTCAGGTTGGAACTTGATATCATTACCTACAACGCTACCAGATCTAAGAAAAACTATCATCTTCCCAACAGCAATCTCCGACGCATTCGCGTACGAAGGAACCTATGTCGCCAAAGATACACTGATTCATGGTGTTGGTTACTGGCTCAAGTTCGAATCGGAACAAAATGTACCGATTATGGGTACTCTTGTCACAAAAGATACTGTTGATGTCGTTGATGGCTGGAATATGATCGGCGCTATCTCTCAGCCGATAAAAACATCTTCCGTGATGAGTATTCCTTCGGGTCTGATCACAAGTCCGTTTTTTAGATATAATGAAACCTACTTGGAAGCAGACACAATCAAGCCAGGGGGTGGATATTGGGTAAAAGTCAATCAACCGGGATCTCTGATTTTATCTGCGAGTCCGACTGTCTCACTGACTTCCCTTATTAGGATCATTCCAACATCTGAACGGCCACCATTTCCTCCAGACGGAGCTTTTGAAGAAAATGAATTCCCAAAAGAATTTTCACTTGAACAGGCATATCCTAATCCATTTAATCCAAATACAAAGATAAAATATGCTTTACCTGTAGATGCAATTGTGAAACTATCTATTTGTAATATTCTTGGTCAAGAAGTTAGAGTTATTGTGGAAGCTATAGAAACAGCCGGTTATCAATCAAAAGAATGGAACGCCAGTGATCTTGCTAGTGGTATCTACTTCTATCGCCTCGAAGCAACGAGCATAAACGATCCGAGTAAAAGCTTTACTGAAGTGAAGAAGATGCTGCTGTTGAAGTAACACGAACCTCATGTCAGATGTTCGTGATATAATATTTAATACGAAACGGCTTGAAAACCGTTGTTTGATGCTAACGATTTGTTAACAATTATTTGACATTAAGAAAAAATATATTCGACAATAAATAAGGAAAAGAAAAGGCGAGCCGTTGTTTAGAGAACAAGTATTGTGCTTACCCTGTTAGTACGGATTACAGCATTACTATGAAACGATTGCTGGCGAATGAACGATATGCATGTAAAGCGGATATTGCCTCAAAAAAGCTTTAAAGTGCCTATAAATTTTAAAATACTACGATATCAAGCAGATATTTTTTTAAATAATTTATCATTATTACCTTGCATTTTATTTATGGTTTACTTATTATACATACAATCAATAAGCAACATATTTAATTTTTTGTTATCGACGGGGATTGATAAACAAAAGTTATTGTCTCGACTCATCCCATTGGAGAGTTAATGTTTATTTATTCTCGCCTCACATCAGAATTTAATATACAATCCTAAAAAATATTTTATAATTTTATAAAGAAGCTCGTCATGATACTTTTTACTACTGCTGTCTTCTCATCGATCATCCTTCTATTACTTATCGGAGCGAGACCAGCATTTGCCGACCGATACCGTAGTAATGCTATAACGGGAAATTGGAATGCTATTGCTACCTGGCAGAAATCAATTGATGGCGGTGCTACATGGGTGTAACCTTAACAACACCCGGAAATTCTGCTACAGATACTGTGTTGATTCGCAATACCCACACAGTTACAATTAACACAAATTTTACAATCGCAAGATTAACTGTTGGTGAAGGCACGAGTGATACCCTCGCTTATGATGGTTCAGCACGAACTACCACTGTTTCAGGGGACATCTCGATTCTTGCGTGTACCACTTTTCGATCGCCATCGTCGGGAAGTGGTGTTACTCATTCACTGGCGGTTGGCGCGTTCGTTTGCATAATCAATTGTAATCCAATAATCTACTATCTCACAATCTGTTATTTTTTTTCTTCCATGAAAGGATACTCCCATGAAGAATTATAAAAGGTATTTTCTGCTTGCCCTTGCGCTCACTCTTGTCTTGAGTGTTAATGCGTTCGCCGGGGTTAAGACGTTTACGGGTCCAGGCATTTTTAGTGACGGAGCAAAATGGGCCGGCGGCCTTCCGGCTGCGGGCGACCTCCTTAGAATAAACGGAACCTGCACATTCGACAATGCCGCGCTCAATGCTGCGTACGGGACTCTCAACGTCGGTTTTGGTGCCGTAGGCACACTGAATTGGCCCGTTGGGGGAACGAACACTCTCAACGTGACTGCCGTTAGCTCAACAACGGCCGGCAGCGCAATCGACATGACGAATGGTGGAACGCTGCAAATCACTACCTCATGGACCACGGCTAACCAAACATTCACACCAGGGGCAGGGACGATTAATTGGAATGTTACGGGAGGTGGTTCGACATTACCTGCTGCCATCGCTACGTACAATAACCTTACCATCACTGCGGTCGCCCAAATTGTGAACTTAGGCGTCGCTACCGCGTTGAACGGGAATCTCCTGATCTCATCGGGAACTCTCGATGCGACCGCATCTAATTTTGCCCTCTCGGTGAAGGGCAATTTCACAAAGAATGGGACGTTCACAGCGAGGGCAGGTACGGTTACATTCAACGGCGCCTCGCAATCACTTGCTGGATCCAGTGCAACAACATTCAGCACGGCGACTATTGCCAATGGCTCAACCGTTACCGGAACTACCGCTCCGACGATCTCGACGTTTAATATCAACGGCGGAGGAAAATATATCCAGCCGTCCGGCACGACCATCCCGGGCACCACACGAACTTTTGCTGCAACAAGTACATACGAATACCAAACCACCGGGTCCACTTCATGGCCCGGTTCGAACGTAACATGGGGAAACCTGATAATTAATGTTGTCGGTTCAACGTCAAACATGAGTGCTGCCGGAAACCTCCAAACAGTTCAAGGAAATCTCCAGATTAAGGACGCCGGTTCAGGGTCCTATCGGTTGGCGAGTGGCACGAGTCCCACTGTGAACATCTCCGGTGACCTCATTCTCGATGCAGGCATACTGAATTTTTCGACAGGTGCCGGCGTCCCTACGGTCAATGTCTCTGGCAACGTGACAATCAATGGAGGAACGCTGCAGCCGGCAACGAGCACCGGCGTTCCCGTTTTCAACGTCTCAGGCAACTGGTCAAACAGCGGCACGTTTACGGCGGGGACCGGAACAGTAACCTTCAATAAAGGAAGTGGTACACAAACACTCAACAGCGGTGTATCGAGTTTCAAAAATCTAACCCATTCTGCAGCGGGTATCTTACAGCTTATCACGAACGATCTTACGGTCAGTGGTAATCTCACGAACTCAGCGGGAACACTCGACGCAAACGGGAAGAATATTACGCTTGGCGGGAATTGGTCGAACAGCGGAACGTTTACGGCGGGGGCGGGAACTGTTACGCTAAATGGCACAGGTGGCCAGACGATGAGCGGCTCAACTTTCAATAACTTGACGATCAATGACGCTTCCGGTGTGAGCCTTCTGACCGACGAGACGGTAAATGGAACGCTGACATTGCAGAGTGGTAACGTAACGACAAGCGGGAACAAGATGATCCTCGGATCGGGTGGAAGCTGGTCAGGAACAGGCGGCCATATCGTTGGGAATTTTCAAAAGATATTTTCAACAGGAGCACAAGTTTTCATATATCCAATTGGTACGGGATCAAATTATACACCCGTTGCTCTCTCGTTCGCAAATGTCACAGGTGCGGGGAATGTGACAGCAACAACAACTGCATCCGATCATGCGAACATCTCCACATCTGGAATCAACTCATCTAAGAGCGTCAACCGGTACTGGTCACTCTCGGCAACAGGAGGTTTAACCTTCTCAACTTATGATGCAACATTCACATTCATTAATCCAGGTGATTTAGATGGGGGAGTAACAATCGATAGTTTTGTCGTAAGACGATATGATGGGGCAAATTGGAATGCCACAACAACTGGAACAAGAACATCGACAACGACTGAGGCAACCGGCATAACCGCAATGAGTGACTTTGCAATTGGTGAAAAACAAACATACCAGGTGACATTTAACGCAAACGGCGGTACAGGCACTATGAGTCCACAGAGTGCTGACTACAACACACCGACTGCATTGACGCTCAACGCTTTCACCAAGACCGGATACAGCTTCAGCGGCTGGAACACAGCAGCTAACGGTTCAGGCACAAGCTATGCCGACGGTGCCTCATACGATTTCACAGCAGACATGACACTCTACGCCAAGTGGACAGCGGAGAGTCAAACCCTCACGTTTGAAAGCAATGGCGGCACAGCAGTCACTGCCATCACCCAGGACTTTGGTACCTCGGTAAGCGCTCCGACAGCTCCGACCAAGACCGGTTATACATTCGCCGGGTGGTACACGGACGACGGAAC